>Ga0209979_1001089_pt1 | contig 31538 bp, 21 predicted proteins | sample AnhtaG_FD_183114 | JGI IMG/M metagenome (GOLD analysis project Ga0209979, IMG submission 183114) | Deep subsurface microbial communities from Anholt, Denmark to uncover new lineages of life (NeLLi) - Anholt_01485 metaG (SPAdes) (version 2) | ecosystem: Environmental > Aquatic > Marine > Oceanic... | reverse complement strand
CGCTTCCAACGACAACAGGACTCGGGCCGTGTATATTGCCAACTGTTGGTAGCTGGTAATTCATACAAGGCCCAGCGGAAATCCGAATGTCTTGCGAAAATCTGGAAAGCAGTTCAGGCTCGTTTTTTAGTCCCACGTCTATTGTATAAACAGCCACAATATGGTTTTTACGCCTTGCGTCTATGGATTTGTGGACTATAGTAAAGTTGAGGAGTTGGTGCTCTGGAATACCCAGACGTTCCAAAATGCTACTGGCCAGGGCTTCTTCCTTGTGGTCGAAGGGTAATGTTATGTCTCTGAGTCTGATCATAAGTTTAAATCTTTCAGTGAATTAATATTTTTCCAATATAGCTAAATATACAGGGTGCATGATTTCCACTCAAATCAAAAATGATATAACATTACGCCTTGTAAAAAAACGCAGACAGGGATACCATACTTGAAATCGCGGCTTTGACACCCAGCAAAATGCCATTTCTTCAGATCACGACATACGGTAAACGTATCCATCGATTGAAGCCTGTGCCCATTGGGTACGGCTAATGACAAAAATTGCTGAAAAACTTGGATTTATGAAGGTGCGAGCGATCGAGGTCTGTACAAAAGCTGAGATTGGCAGAAAGGCGAAGCACCTAAAACCATGTTCTCGTTCAAATTTTCAACAAAGTGGCTTTGAAAGTGGAATCTCTTGATAGTTCAAGGTGAATTTGGTAAGATTATTGGTGTCGTACGGAGAAAAGTATGCTTTTTAACCGTGTAACTGGGAAATGTCAGATAAGAGGTAAAGGTCGGTTAGTATGCCGTATAATATCCGAATTGTAACTACGTATCCACCAAGAAGGTGCGGGATCGGTACATTTTCACGTGACTTGGCTAGTGCGCTCGAGCATTTTACAGGTGAAGTTGGTCACATAAGAGTTGCAGCAATCGATAACGGTAATGGGCCATATAATGTTCCTGTGGACCTTGTTATTGACCAGTACAACCCTGAATCCTGGAGTTTCGCCATTAAAGATATAATAACCAGAGCAAAAGAAAGTACAAATCCTACCATTATTATATTGCAGCATGAATATGGTCTTGATCCGGATACGAATGGAGAGGATGGCCAAGGCACTAATCTTGTAGACATGGCAAAAGCGTTTAGTGGTCAGGGGCTCACTACTTTGGTTTACCTTCACACTGTACTCGACGAGCCGAACGACCATCAAAAAAAGACGTTACAGGAACTGGCTAAGTTTAGTGACGGCCTTATTCTGACCTCAGAAAGTGCCATAGGAATACTAAAATCATCAACTTATAAAATCGACCATTTAAAGCTCAAACACATTGACCACGGAATCAGGATGCAACATCCTTCTGAATATGACCGATTGGCAATGAAAGAAGAATATGGGCTGAAAGAGTTTTTTCTCGTTACCACGCTGGGGCTATTGTCCCCTGATAAAGGAATCCAGTATAGCATTAGAGCCTATGGGAGGTTTTTAAGAGAGTCCTGTACGGACAACCAAAGGGAAAGAATAGTGTATTTAATTGCAGGTCAATACCATCCAGATTTTGTACGAGCGGATGGGGGGACGGAATACCGAGAATATCAAGTCACTCTGACTAAAACGCTGGAAGAGTCCAAACTGAAATGGTGCAAGTCCAAAAAACTCGGGGGTGTGAACTTTAGGCAGCACGACGTTGTCTTTCTCGACGCCTTTTTAGATGAAAGTACTTTTTTGGAACTTTATGGGACAACCAACGTTATGGTGCTTCCTTATCTCAACATGTTCCAGACATCAAGCGGTGTATTAGCTGACACTTTAGGCTCCAGCAGAGTTGCAATAGCAACCAAATTTAGTTGTGCTCTGGAGCTCATTCATTCAAACAAATCTTGTCCGAATGGCCTTGTCATCGGCAGATATGCCAGAGGTATTTTGGTCGATCCTGGGGAAGCTTCAGTGGAACAAATAGCCAGAGCACTGGATTTTTTAGTCTTCAACGAAAGTGAGCGCCTTGCGATGGAAAAAGAGGCTCACCAGAGAGGTTCCCAGATGCAATGGAATAACAGCGCTTGGGCATTACTGCAATATATCAAGTTTGTCAGGGAAGAAAGAGAATTAGTTACAGGCAGGGCGGAGAAATTCACAAGAGAAAAAACATCTATCTATCAATCCAACTTAACTGATTTTTATGCGGCTACGAGTGGCCCGAAAGATGTACTTATTCATACGAGAAATCAGCTATACAATGGCTGACATTCCTTAACACTTGCCAAATCAACGGCAAGAGGCAATTGAATCTTACATTAGTTGGCGCAATCGCACTCGTGACATTAGTCTTGAGGATTGGAAGTCGTATCGTCGCAGTCAAAAGAAGGTTGCCTAAAAGGATATGAAGTACACGAAACTCACTAACTAGAAAGGGCACTAGATGGCATTGAGCTATAGCGCATTACCACTTAGCTAATCCCGCATTCGTCACGGCCCACGAGCCACTGGCCACGAACAAAAACCCGCACTTCCCGCCAACACGAAGAATTCCGCTTCCCGCAAGCAAGATTCCTCCGCCCTCCGTCCTCCGCCTTCGCTTTCTTCTCTCCCCCCCCTTTATCTTTTCACTTCGACATTCGATATTCCTTGTTCGATATTCGATATTCCTTCCATCGTCCATCGTCCATCGTCCCTCTTCTATCTCCCGTCCTCCGCCTTCGCTTTCTTCTCCCCGCCCCTTTATCTTTTCCCTTCGACATTCGATATTCCTTGTTCGATATTCAATATTCCTTCCGTCGTCCATCGTCCCTCTTCTATCTCCCGTCTTCTCCGCAAGGAGTCCATAGGACTGACTTCTCCGTAAGGAGTCCATAGGACTGTCTTCTGACTTCTGACTTCTGCCTTCTGTCGTCTGTCTTCTGCCTTCTGCCGTCTTCGACATTTGAATTTTGGTCATTCGGATTTGTTTCGAATTTAGTGCTTAGGATTTGGGATTTCTTACATCGCATCTACTCATCCACGCATTTACTCATTCACGGATCACGGGTCACGAGCGACGAGCGACTCGCGGGCTCTGCCCGCGCAAACACGCAAGTCGCCTTTTCGAAAAGTGCCAAAAAGTGCACATTTTTGTTAATTTTTTGCCAATTTTTGCGAATTTCTGTTAATTTCTGTCAATTTCTGTCAATTTTTGACCCCCTTTTTCGCACGACTTGCACCAGTCATGCGAAATTCCGTGGTTTTGTTCTTGACAACCACCCCCATTTTTACCCCGGAATCAACGATTGTGCCCTGAAATGTCCCCACATTATACCGATTTTCACAACAGGCGCTTGCGTATTTGCTTCGAACCACCCTTGATTTTGACTCAGAATCAAGGCCTCTTCTTTTTTGTTTTCTTGTTAAAACCTGCACAAATGCCTCGAAAATCTGCACATTTGATTCGATTTTTCACCCCTGTCGCCTTTTTTCCACCTCGATTATTTTTTCGTTGACCAATCACCAAAAATACTCTACCATAATCGTTGGTTTACCGAATAACAAGATAGGATTGTGGGCTGTCCCATACGCTTTTGTGGTAGTTCATCGTTGATTTCCAAAGGGACGCTAAGGTGTGTAAGCCTTTTTCTGAACGGCAGTTAAGTTGCACAGAAACTTTTTGGCGCCCAGTGTAAGCAGCTCCGGATTCTCAATTGTGACGCTGAAGAGTGAATTTTTGGTGAAAACGAAAGCATTCGCTTACCAGCGAGGCACTTAGATGCTGAGCGCAAAATCAGTTGATTTAGTGGTAAAAATGAACCTGTCAACGTCAAAAATGCCGCAATATCGCCTGATTTTACCGCCAGGCAGTTAATCGCAGGCTCTGGCGAAAATGATTTCGTGATTCACAGCCATTTCTTTGGAACTTTCCTGCCGGAAAATCCCGCAATCTTGTTCATTGGGCGTTTGTTTATTCGCTCAATTGTAACGCAACGGAAAGGTAGGAATTATGGAAGCCATAATAATGCAAATAGGAGTGCCGGAAGTAGCGGCTACAATTATCGCCTTTTTTCTGGGGATAGGCTTCGCTGCTATGGTTTACCAGATGCTCTCCAGGGCAAGGGCAAAAACCTTTCAGCACGACCAGGAGAGGCAGATTGAAGGGGCCAAGAGGGAAGCTGAGAATATAATTAAGTCCGCTCAGATTGATGCCGCTGCCGAAGCTATCAAGAAAAAAGAGCAGTTTACAGCCGAGGTAAATCAGATTCGTGCCGAATTGCGCGAAACCGAAACGAGATTGACCAAGCGTGAGGATGTCCTTGACCGGCAGGCTGAACAGCTCCAGCAGCGGGAGAAGACCCTAAAACAAAAGGGACAAGAGGCCGATAAAAGATTGCACAATATCGGCGTCAAAGAAAAACAGCTTTCGGTCTTGATGGCGCAGCAGAAGAATCAACTGCTGAAAATCACCGCAATGCATATCGAAGAGGCCAAGAATTTGCTGCTAAAACGCCTTGAAGACGAGTGTGAGCACGAGATGTCGGCCTTGATTCAGCGTAAGGTTGATGAGGCCACCGAGGCTGCCGACGAAAGAAGCCGAGAAGTAATCAGCGCCGCCATTCAGCGCTATGCCACCGAGCAGACCTGCGAGGTTTCCGTCTCAACGGTTGACATTCCGAATGATGATATGAAAGGCCGGGTTATTGGCAGAGAAGGCCGTAACATTCGCGCGTTTGAAAAAGCGACTGGCGTGGACGTCATCGTTGACGACACCCCCGGAATGATTGTCGTAAGCGGCTTCAATCCCGTCAGGCGTGAAGTTGCCCGCCTTGCGATGGAACGTCTTATACAGGATGGACGAATACACCCATCGCGAATTGAGGAACTTGTGACCCAGACCAAAAAGGATGTGAACCAGAAGGTTCTGCAGCTCGGCAAAGACGCCGCCGTCGAGGCCAACGTCAGAGGCCTGAACAACAAGGTGCTCAGCTTGATTGGTGCGTTGAATTTTAGAACAAGCTACGGCCAAAACGTGCTTCGACACAGCATTGAGGTTGCTTTTCTCACCCAGGTTATGGCCGATGAGCTTGGGCTCGACGGCTCGATAGCAAGACGTGCAGGCCTGTTACACGATATCGGCAAAGCTATTGACCATGAGGTTGAAGGCAGCCACCCCGCCATAGGCGCAAATTATCTCAAGCGATTTAGCGAATCGCCTGTCATCTTAAATGCCGTGGCCGGACATCACGGCGATGTCGTTGCGGAGAACCCTTACACCCCGCTGGTCGCCGCCGCCGACGCCATCAGTGCCTCCCGCCCCGGAGCCAGAAGAGAAACACTCGAGCGGTATATCAAACGATTGGAGAAGCTCGAAGAAATCGCCAGTGGCTTTAAGGGAGTCGAAAACGCTTACGCAATTCAGGCCGGCCGGGAAATACGTGTGATTGTCAACGCCGAAAAAGTTGACGATGAGGCGGCAGTCAAAATCGCACGCGACATCGCAAAGAAGGTTGAAAGTGAAATGACCTACCCCGGTGAAATCCAGGTAACGCTCCTGCGAGAGGTCCGCTGCGTTGAGTACGCCAAGTAAAAAAACTGTAATGCGTATACCTGTGGCAGAGCTATCGCATTGCGTATTGTGGATAAGTTATGAAGCTGAACATTCTTTGTATCGGTGACATAGTTGGCCGGCCCGGCAGACGTATTGTTGCTGAGAAGCTCAAGCCGTTGGTCGAAGAGCTGGGCGTGGATTGTGTAATAGCCAACGCTGAAAACGCCGCGGGCGGCTCCGGCCTGACACCCCAAATCCACAATAAGTTAGCGCGATACGGCGTAAACCTCGTCACCTTAGGTGACCATACTTACCGCAAAAGAGATATAATCGAAACCCTGGAAACAGCCGAGAACATCGTCCGGCCTGCAAATTTATCCGAGTACGCCGCCGGCAGGGATTTTGCACTTTACAAAACAAATAAAGGGCCAATCGTAGCCGTAATCGCTTTGATTGGTCGTATGTTTATGAAGCCGGCCGATTGCCCCTACAGTGCCGTTGATAAAATCCTGCCCCAATTGACACAAAAGGCCGACATCATATTCGTTGACTTCCACGCCGAAGCCACCAGCGAAAAAATCGCAATGGGCTACCATCTCGACGGCAGGGTTAGCTGCTGTTTCGGCACTCATACGCACGTCGTAACTGCTGACGAAAGAATCCTCCCCAAAGGCACCGCGTATATCACCGATATTGGTATGACCGGCCCTCACAATTCGGTGCTTGGCCGAGGGCCGGAGAGTGTCTTGAAGTCCTTCAGGACCGGCATGCCGTTTCCCTTCGAGATAGCCACCGGCGACGTGAAAATAAGTGCAATCCTCGTTACTGTTGACAGCAACAGCAAGCACGCTGAGCGTATCGAGCGCATCAGAATCGATGCGGAGACCGAAGATACAACACGCTACGACAGTGACGACGGCAAACCAGAATACTTCAACGCTTTCTAATAATCGCCGCTTCCCAAGAGAGTATTATCCCCAGGTCGCAAATTGTGACCCCAAATTTATACTACAGCGCTGCTTAGATTAGTTTGTTACCGGTAACACCTTGCTGTATAAAAAGTTATGTTAATTGTATGAAATCCGAAATCCGAATATCGAAAACCAAAACAAATTCAAAATCCAAATTACCAAAATTCGAAACAGTTTTTCACCAATAATGAGCGTTTTTGTTTTTGCCGTAAGGCATCCTGTGGAGAAAATTCGGATTTTGAGCATTCGATATTGTTTCGGATTTCGAGTTTCGTGCTTCGGATTTTAACAGAAAAGACGGGTTCTATAGTGCCAAGTGGCGCTGCAGGATTTAGCTGGTCACAACCTAACCAAAACCACTGTTCTTTCCAACCAAAACAACACAGAGTGATTACTGCAGGAACGGGTTATTTGTTTTTTCTTGGGCTATTGTGGTTGTTGGGCCGTGGCCCGGATAACAAATAGTCTCATCAGGCAGAGTTAAAAGCTTTTCCTTTATACCTTTTATCAATTGATGCATACTGCCGTTAGGAAAGTCTGTTCGGCCGACTGAGCCCGCAAACAAGGCATCGCCCACAAAAACAATCCCTTCATCCTTTGAATAAAGACTAATGCCGCCCGGCGTGTGGCCGGGAGTGTCAAATACCTCCAGCTTCACACCAGCCTGCTCGATTGTATCACCTTCTGCAATAAAAAAATCGGCCGGGGCCGTGCTGAACGCTTTGCCTGACAGAGCTGATAGATTACTTGCGGCCCCCGTAAGCATCTCCGCGTCGAGCTTATGGATATAAACCTTTATGTCGCGAAAGTTTTCGCGCACAGCAGCCACGCCGCTGATATGGTCCGCGTGGCCGTGAGTCAGAACCACCGCCACGGGATTTAGCTTATGCCCCTGCAAAAAGCTAACAAGCTCGCCCGCCTCAAGGCCCGTATCGACAATCACGCAGTCTTTGGCTGCTTCGCTCCTGCGCACGATATAGCAATTGGTCTCGAACGCACCCAAAATCAGACGGTCTATTTCCATTAAAATGCTCCCTTAAAGAGCGGCCACACTAACAGAAACGGCATTGTCAGTCAATAACCTTTGCACTTGACCAGCCGGCCTGAGTCTGCTATTGTGCTTGCTTTATATAGGCCGAGCAAATATGGAGAAATTTGTCGAATGAAGGCTTTCGGGCGAGTATTCAGGTACGTCTGGCCCCAATGGCACAGACTTGTAACGATTGTTTGCAGTGTCATTTTGATAGGCGTTCTCTATGGCTTGAGCTTCGGGACTATCTCTCCGCTCCTGACGGTGATGATGGGCGCCGAGGGACTGCACGGCTGGATGAACAGGAAGATTAGCGAGCACCGCTACGGCGTCAGCTTTTATGTGCCCGACAGCACTGAGCTGTCGGACCCGAACAATCCTGATGTCGCGTACTATTTGCGCATTTCCAGGATTAAGACGAATAGCTTGGCTGAGCAAGCCGGACTTAGACCCGAAGATATGATTGTTGGAGCAGCCGGTCGCGTAATCCACAAAAAAGGACAAAAGATACCATCGACCAGACTGCTCTGGGAACTGGCAACGATAGCAGATGTCAAATCGATACGAGTTCAATATCGCAGGCTCAACGAATCCGGAGAACCGATAATCATAGATGGTGTACTTCAATGCGGCAAAGAGCCTTTTTATGCCGACTTTGCACAAAGGCTTCTCCGGTTCGTTCCAGACGAGCAGACCAGAGAGTCTCGGGAAAAGGCTGTGATATATATCATACTCTTGATGGCCGTCGTCACCGCAGTGCGATGCCTGGCACGATTTTACCAGGATTACACGGCCAGCAAGGTTGTGAATACGTCGCTGGCCCGTTTGCGCGAAGATGCTTTTCAACACTGCCTCGAGATTCCGGTAGGCTTTTTCGCCAGTGAAGGCCCCAGTGACACGATTAGTCGATTGGTCCGGGATACCGGAGCCATCGGTGTTGGACTCAAAGTCTTCCTTGGCATGGCACTTCGCGAGCCTTTGAAGGCGGCGGGGCTTATTGGCGTGGCGATGCTGTACGACCGCAGCTTAACGCTTATATTTTTGTGCGGAGCGCCGATATCGTTGTTTATCTTAGTCAGGCTTGGCAGGAAAATAAGACGCTTTACGAAAAGGTCTCTTGAGAGCTGGGCAAAGATGTTAGGAAAACTGGCCGAGGCAATTGGTGCAGTAAAGGTGGTAAAAGTATATAACCAGCAGGAGTATGAGCAGACGATTTTTCACGGCATCAATCGAAAATTGTTGAGGCAGCAATTCAGAATTGCGAAGGTCGATGCCGCCACCGGCCCGATACTGGAGACTCTTGGAATGATAGCAGGCTCTGTCGGGTTGATATTTGGGGCACAGTGGGTTTTTGGGGGCACGATGCAGGGACCCGACTTCTTCGCCCTGTGTTTCTGTCTGGGTGGGGCAGCGGATTCGGTGCGACGCACCAGCAGTGTGTGGAACAAGATTCAACAGGCAAACGCCGCGGCAAAGCGTGTCTACGCCGTCATTGACCAGCAGCCGGAAGTGGAAGGCCCCGGCGCCTTTGAACTTCCGCCTTTGAGAGATAGAATCGAATTCACTAACGTGACTTTCACCTATCCCGGAACAGATAGGCCCGTATTAAACCGAGTCAATCTTACCGTACAGGCAGGCCACAATATTGCCATTGTAGGGCCGAACGGCTCAGGTAAAACGACGCTGGCAAATTTGATACCGAGGTTTTACGACCCCGATAGCGGGCAGGTTTTGATAGACGGAAAAGACATTCGCGACACAACGCTGTTTAGTTTGCGAAGCCAGATTGGAATGGTTACGCAGAATGTGGTGACATTCAACGATACTATAGCCGCCAATATTGCCTACGGTAAGCCTGGTGCCGGCAGGGAAGAAATAATTGCCGCCGCAAAACGCTCGTTTGCCCACGAGTTCATTTGTCCCCTGCCGGATGGCTACGATACAGTAATCGGCGAGCAGGGTGCCGGCCTTAGCGGCGGCCAGCTCCAGAGAATTGTTATCGCAAGAGCGATTTTAAAAAATCCCGCAATCCTGATTTTTGATGAGGCCACCAGCCAGGTCGATGCCGACAGCGAAGCAAAAATTCACAAGGCCATCGGGGAAATTATGCAGGACAGGACCACTTTTATAATCGCTCACAGATTCAGCACCGTCATTACTGCAGACGTGATAGTGGTAATGGATGAAGGCCGAATTATCGCTCAGGGCCAGCACGACCAGCTAATACAAAGCTGCCCATTGTATCAAAGTTTATACGAAACACAGTTGGTAAGAGCATAGTATGCAATAGTGAATTGTGAAGCGAGCCGCCACATACATCCCGATTGCTCAGATTTGCCCGCCTCACCGGGGGATTTTCTCCACAGCCGTGCCCAAAATTCCTACTTTGATTTACGGTAAATCGCTCATCTCGCCGATTGAATTTAGGTGATGTAGAAATCAATGTCACAATATCTTACGATATCCCTTGATATTTTGGGACGGAAACTATGAATGAGATTTCACGGCAGAAGAAAGCGCATGACCTTTTCAGAAGGTATGAAGGTAATCCGATATTAACGCCGGACATTTGGCCTTACCCGACAAATGCCGTTTTTAATCCCGCGGCAGCAAAGTTAAATATCGAGACGCTCTTGTTGGTTCGCGTCGAGGATATGCGAGGCTTCTCTCACTTGACCATCGCACGCAGTGCCGACGGGTTCACAAACTGGGAAATTGACCCTGCGCCCACCCTCGAGGCCGACCAGAGTTCGCGAGAGGAAAAGTGGGGGCTGGAAGACCCTCGCATTATCTGGCTCGAGGAGCAAAAGCAGTTCGCCATTACCTATATCTCTTTCAGCGAAGGCGGCCCCGTCGTTTCGCTGGCCATTACCAAAAATTTCAAAACCTTTGCCCGCCTCGGCGCCCTTTTGCCGCCCGAGGATAAAGACGCCTGCCTGTTTCCCTGCAGGTTTAGAGGCCGGTTTGCTCTGATTCACCGGCCCGTTGTCAGAGGAGAGGCCCATATCTGGATTAGTTTTTCCCCGGACTTAAAACACTGGGGCGACCATAGAACTCTTATCAAAACAAGGTCAGGCTATTGGGACAACCACAGAGTCGGTCTGGCTTGTCAGCCCATAGAAACGCCACAGGGCTGGATGATATTCTATCACGGCGTACGCGTTACTTCAGCAGGCGGAATATACCGTGTCGGACTGGCCCTTCTCGACCTGGAGGAACCCTGGAGAGTCTTGCGACGAAGCGACGAATGGGTCTTAGGACCGCGCGAACCTTACGAACGAATCGGCGACGTCAGTGACGTCGTATTTCCCACCGGAGCCATCGTCCAAAAGGAAACCGACCAGCTTAATCTCTATTATGGTGCTGCCGACTGCACAGTCGCCGTTGCAACAGCTAATTTAAGCGATGTCCTTGACTATCTTATGTCCTCTCCGGAAGTTGAGCAATAATATCTATTTTTGCATCCACTGCTCCGTATCCGCATAAAGCGCCCCACACAGCCCGACGTTAGCACGAAAATCCTTGACTAAATGACCGCCAACGGTAAAGTCAGCCTGCAATACGAACAGGTTTTAGGGCTTATCATCCATAATATGGAAGTCCCGGCTAAAATCCTTCAGCCTGACAAATAGGAGAAAGTAATGTCTGAAAAACGTAGTCAAAGACACATATCGCTTACGTTTTCACTCTTTAGCGCTCTGCTCCTAAGCTGGACGAGCACAGCCTGGGCTTATACCATTATGGGCAATGTCAACGATTACCGGAAGAATGGTTATAACCTCACCTTCAATTGCGAAAATGGCAAAGTAAGGTTGAGTTTCCTCAGAGATGACCTCATAAGGGTACATATGACGCCCGCCGGCAAAGAATTCCCCGCCGATGACCTGCACCTGAACTGGAACGGACCCTATGCGGTCGTAACATATACCTGGCCCGGTGTATCGTACCGAATTTCCGAAGAATTTGACCACGACCTCGAAGGCCTGGTCTATAACATCCGAGCCGGCAGGATTCTCGTCAAGGTCAGAAAACAGCCGTTCAAACTGGCTTTTTACGATGACAAAGCAAAACCGTTGGTGATGGAAAAGCACGGTATTGTAAACGCAGGACTGGGACACGCCGGCTCAAAAGTCTATGAAACTATGCAATTGCCCGAGGATGAGCATTTCTTTGGCTTCGGTGCATACAATAACCCTCTCGATATGAGAGGCCGTTCGATGACCTGCTACGCCAAAGAGCTGGAAAGCCACCACAAGTCAGGCGGATTCCCCGTCCCCTTTTTCTACAGCACTAAAGGATACGGCATCTTCTTTAATAACCTTGACGATGATGTCACCTTCAGGATGGGGACAACACCCGGCGAATATTCCTTCGAAGCAACCAGCGGCCGAATGGAAGGCTGGGATATGGATTACTATCTGATTTTCGGTCCCCGGTTCGAGGACATCATTAACAGATATACCGATATAGTCGGCAAGCCCATCCTGCCCGAAAAGTGGTATTTTGGTCATATCCAGATTCATTGCACCTGGCTGGAAGATATGATAATAGCTTCGGCAAACAACTACCGAGATGGAGATTGGCCCTGCGACGTCTTCGTGATGGATTTCGGCTCGCTGGGCCCGAATTTCACCTGGGCCAGGGGACACGAAAATCCCGCGGCTATGTACAACGTACTGGACAAATACGGAATAAAAACCGCCTTCAGTTGTGCCCTCTTCGATGACGTCTATAACTGGAAAGGTTTTGACCCAACCAAAAAAGCCGATATGGAAAAGTTTTTCCAGGCCCATTTGCCACGCATCAAAGATGGTATGGACTTCTGGAGACAGGATAATTCCGAGAGGTCTATGCAATACACAGCTCTGGAAAAGTTTGCTAATGGCTATGAGGCGCACAATCTTTTCGGCTCATTGTGGGCCAAAAGTGTAGTTGAAGCAATGGCCTCAAAAGGACTTCCCGGCCGGCCCGTCATAAGTCGGGGCGGACCCATCGGTGGACATCGATACATAATCCCCTGGCCCGGAGATACCCCACACGGCCTGCAGTTCCTCGATATCGACCTCAATTTCATCCGCAACGGAGGCCTCGCAGGGTACTCCTCCATCTCCGTTGACCTCGGTGGCTTCACCGACCGAGGCAAAGGTGAGCCTCTTGAAGAGCAAAACGTCATCCGCAGAATAGTAAATATGATGCCCGTAGCGCCCGTTGCCAAATTCCAGGGTTCAAATGACGCAAGTTCCTCACTGCCCTGGTTGTTTACAGAGCAGCAGCAGGATTTGTTTCGATTTTATCTAAAGCTTCGCTACCGCCTTCATCCCTATTACTATTCCAGTGCCATCGAGGCCCATTTGACAGGCCGACCGATATTGGCGCCTTTGGTCTTCGACTATCAGGATGATGAGAATACATACGACAAGGATTTTCATTTTATGCTTGGCCGACAAATCCTCGTCGCGCCCGTTATGGAAAAGACAGACAAATGGAGCGTCTATCTGCCAAAAGGAAAATGGATCCACTACTGGACCGGCAAAGAATACACCGGCGGCCAAACAGTCACCGTCAGTGCCCCGCTCTATGGTAAGGACGGCCTGCCTATGTTCGTCAAAGCCGGCGCAATCATTCCTATGATGCCCCGGATGAGTTATATCTATGAGAAACCACCTGACCCCATCACTCTGGACGTCTATCCCGACCGGACCAGCCCTTCGAGTTGCGTTATGTACGACTGCCGGACGGTTAACAGCCCGGTTAAGAAAACAATCTTTAAGTGTTCACAAGACAACCAAAAGATTGAGGTCTCGGTTAGCCCATCAAATCCGGCTTATGAGCTGTGGGTCCACTATGACAAACAGCCCGCCTCGGTGGCTGTCGATTCAAAGCCGTTGCAACAGCTTCAAAATAAATCGCACTACGATAAAGCAAAAGAAGGCTGGTATTTCGGCCCCGGCTGTTTCTACGGCAATGATAAGCTCAGGACCGTCAACATCAAAATCACAAAGGCTTCAAAAGCTCGGCATATTCGAATAACAAAGTAGCCGCTTAACAGACAGCCATTCGTAAGTCTCCCACAGCAGGCTTGTTATGTCGGCTCAAATAAAGCCCCCCAATGTCATTTCACAGGTGCGTCTGCCTCGCACCCTCCAGTGCGGTTCGTAAAGCGCATACCACCGCTTTTTTCCCGAAAAAAGATTGCGGACGCTTGCATCTTCGTGTAAACTACAGCCGTATTTTAACGTTCACAGATTCAAAATTCTGACGCTTTTAGTATTTTAATGCAGAGGTTTATTATGAAGGTAAATTTTAACAGGGTAGCGCTTGCCGAGGCTCTCGGTGTGCTGACGTCCGTTGTGCCGAGTCGAACTCCCAGGCCTATATTGCGCTGCGTGCAAATCACCGCCGCAGAAAGTGACGTTCGGATTTGCGCAACCGATTTGGAAGTGGGCATCAACTATTTGCTCTCCCAGGTTCAGGTTGAACAGGCCGGCCAGGTTGTTGTTCCCGCCGACCACCTCGCTGCTGTCGTCCGCGAAAGCGTTGATGAAGTGCTGGCGTTCCAGGCCGCTGAAGGTACCTGCGAGATAAGGGGTGCCGATAGTCACTTCACGATTTACGGACAGGAGCCGGGCCAGTACCCCGCCGTCCCGGACTTCGACGGCCAGGCTGATATAGAAGTCGGACTCGACAATCTCCAGGCCGGTATCGCCCAGTGTCTGTTCGCCACAGCAAAAGAGAGCACTCGCTACGCAATCAACGGCGTCCTCTGGGAAATAAAGGGCAGGAAACTGACCCTGGTTGCCACCGACGGCAGAAGATTAGCTCGCACCAGGCTAAACCTCGCAAAGCAGCCCGATGAGCGCATCGCCTCAGCCAAAACAATAGTGCCCGCCAAAACAATGGCTCTGCTGGAAAAAATCGGTGGCAGTGACAAGGACACGGTTGCAGTCAGACTTCTCGACAATCAGATACTGATGAGCTGTGCAAATGTGGTTATAAGCTCGAATCTCGTCGAGGGAAACTTCCCAAAATACGAGGACATAATTCCCACCGATTATGACAAAAAGTTGACCCTCTCCACCGAGGCGGCCTTAAGCGCGGTTCGACGCTCAGCGCTGTTGACAAGCGAGGAATCCAGAGGCATCAAGCTCTCGATTGGAACCGATAATTTGGTCTTTTCCGGAAGGGCGCCGGAGACCGGCGACGCCCAAATCAATATGCCCATCGACTACAAAGCCGAGCCTATCGAGATTGGCTTCAGTCCGCAGTTCTTGATAGACGTCTTGCGCGTCATCAAAGCACCGGAATTCGAATTGGAGCTGGGCCAGCCGGACAGACCAGGACTCATAAAAAGCGGAACAAATTTGCTCTATGTCTTGATGCCGATAAACCTGGGCTGATTTGCATATCGGCCAATACACAGACAACGGCATAACGAATACGAGATACTCATGGACCAGACCGAACAATTACGTAATGCTTATCAAAGCGGGCTCAACCTGCGAAAAAAACCACGCTCAAATGAAACAACAATGTTGGGTGATGTCGTCAGGCAGCTTATGGAGGGGCGGGTTTCGCCACGGCAGGCCAGGTTTGAATCTGTCGCCCGCTCCTGGAGCCGGCTGCTGCCCGCAGAGCTCTGCCGGCACTGCAAATTGGCCGATATCTCCGCAGGACAATTGAAAGTAATTGTCGATTCGCCTTCGTATATGCACGAATTGCGGTTGTGCAGCACGCAGCTTCTCAGAGAGCTCCAGCGGCTGTGCCCGCGAGCCCGTATAAAAAAAATCAAATTCGCTATCGGCTGACCCGATACCCGATGTGTCGTACCTAATACGCAATACGAGATACGAGATACGAGATACGAGATACGAGATGAAGGATCACAAATACGACGCCAGCAATATCAAGATACTCGGGGGAGTGGAGGCCGTGCGCAAACGCCCCGATATGTACATCGGCGACCGAGGAAGCGGCGGCCTGCACCACTTGGTATATGAAGTGGTGGACAACTCCGTCGATGAAGCATTAGCCGGATACTGCGACGGCATACTCGTACACATCCAGGCCGACGGAAGCTGCACAGTCGAGGACAACGGAAGAGGAATACCCGTCGAACAGCATAAAGAAGCAAAAAAAAGTGCCCTCGAGGTCGTCCTTACCACACTCCACGCCGGCGGTAAGTTCGACAGCGACAGCTACAAAGTGGCGGGCGGCCTACACGGCGTCGGTGTCAGTGTCGTCAATGCCCTCAGCGAATGGCTCCAGGCCGACATATTTCGTGACGGAAATCACTACCATTTCGAGTGTGTCAGAGGCGCAGCTAAGAAGCCCGTAGAGCAAATCGGACCAACCGAAAAACGAGGCACAGTAATATCGTTTATGCCCGATGAAGAAATATTCGGTGATAGCGAATTCGAATACGATACACTCTTAAAACGAATACGAGAAATGGCTTACCTCAATGCCGGACTCCAGATCACCTTCAGGGACGATAGAGAAAATAAAAAAGAGTTCTTCAAATTCGAGGATGGAATTAAGGCCTTTGTTAAACATCTAAACGAGGGTAAAGATGTCCTCCACCCCGATGTCATTTATTTCTCCAGAGAAGACACCAAAGCAATGCTCAGTTGTGAAATCGCAATGCAGTACAACGACGGCTACACCGAAAATATCCTCGTCTTCGCAAACAACATCCGCAACATCGACGGCGGCACACACCTCTCAGGCTTCAAAACAGCCCTCACACGCACTATGAATTATTATGCCAGAACCAATAACCTCTTGAAGAACGGCCAGGTCACCACCGGCGAAGACCTGCGAGAGGGACTTACTGCCGTCGTCGCGGTAAAGCTCGCCGACCCACATTTTGAGGCCCAGACAAAAGTCCGACTGACAAATCCCGAGGTCGGCGGTTTCGTCGAGACCACCGTCAACGAGCAGCTCGGACATTTCCTTGAAGAGCATCCGCCGGAGGCAAAACGCATCTTGAACAAGGCCATTCAGGCCGCCGCAGCCAGAGAAGCCGCCAGAAAGGCACGTGAGCTGACCAGACGCAAAGGCGCGCTAAGCAGTGCAAACCTGCCCGGCAAATTGTGGGACTGCGCCAGCAAGGAAAAGGCGGCTACCGAGATCTTCATCGTCGAAGGCGACTCAGCCGGCGGCTCCGCAAAGTCCGGCCGCGACAGAAACATCCAGGCAATACTGCCGCTCAAAGGAAAAATCCTCAATGTCGAAAAGGCCCGGCTCGAAAAAATGCTCGCACACGAAGAAATCAGAACCATCATAAGCGCCCTCGGAACAGGCATCGGTACCGATGAGTTCGATTTAGACAAGTGCAGGTATGGCAAGGTGATACTAATGACCGATGCCGATATCGACGGCGCTCACATACGCACACTGCTGCTGACCTTTTTCTTTAGACAAATGCAGCAGTTGTTTCTGGAGAATATGATTTACATCGCCCAGCCGCCGCTGTATGAAATCAGGCTCAAGGGCAAAAAGAAGTCCGAATATATCCTCAGCGAAACCCAGATGCGAAAACGCATGATTACTCGCGGCCTCGAAGCCACCCGGCTCGTTATCAAAGATGGCGACAAAACCCTCGAAGCCTCAGACAAACAGCTTGCAGACCTTGTAAAAGCCCTTGCCGACGCCGAACGCATCATTGCCGTCCTCGCCAGACGCGGAATCAAATTCGCCCACTTTGTCCGGACATACTATGACGGCAGCCGGCTCCCGCGCTTCCGTATCCGTATCGAAGGACAGGATGAAGTTTATTACGAAAGAAGCGAGTACGAAAAACGCCTCGATGAGCTAAAGGACCGCATCGAAGCCCAGAGTGAAGACGAAGAAACAATCCTCGCCGAGGAGCTCCACGAGGTGGCGCGAATCAATCAGATAAATGAAAAGCTAAAGACCGACTTCGGCCTGGACATGAAGGATTTTCTCTTGAAGCCCGCCAAGGCCGTCTCCGGCGAGTCTCTGCCCACAAAGTTCCAGCTAATCAACGGCCAGGACAAATACGACATCGCATCACTCGCCGACATCTGTTCAGGCGTAAGACAAATCGGCGGCAAAGGAGTTGACATAAAACGCTTCAAGGGCCTCGGCGAGATGAACGCCGACCAGTTGTGGGATACTACTATGAATCCTGCTACAAGGACTTTGCTGAGCGTCAAGCTCGACGACGCCGGCGAGGCCGACCGCCTCTTTAGTATATTGATGGGTGGCGACGTCGAAAAACGCCGGACCTTCATCCGAGAACACGCCCTCGAAGTACAAAACCTCGACATATAATCCCGTGTCCATAGAAGTGCTCCCTTACTCACATGCCAGGATAACCTTAGAAAGGCCGGTCTGCCTGCACATCCACACACTGGGTAGTCCTACTGTATCTTTTTATCTTCTACCGGTCAAGCCAACAGCTTACCTCGACGAGGTAGACATTCTCTTTTTCGGTTGGCCGTATCACAATCTTGGCTTCGATGTATCTGAATTTCTTATCCGGCCAATGCTCGCTGGTGCCCATACTGAACTGACTTTCCTTGTTTAATTCCCATGGTATCTGTTGGAGTATTCCACGTCTGAAGCCTTCGGTCGTAATTACCGCCGCATCAAACACGTTCAATTCGCCAACGTTTTCGAAATGCTTACGGTAAAGCCGCACCGCTACAGCTTTAATACCTGGCGAGTCGGAAATATCAATTGTGACCTCTTTCCCGTCAAGTACGACTTCGGCCTTACCGTGGGGTGGCTTACTTACGCTTTGAGGGCCAAAGAACTCTGCTGGTTTTTCCGGCTCTTCGTAATCGAATATATACAAATCGTATGCATGTTCTTGATCTTTGCGCCTTATCTTCATCTGAACGGGTAGAAGAGAGTTCATCCCAACCGTGATCGAGATGCTTTGTACCCATTTCTCCATTCTTTTAGGAGCTCCAAATCGGTATATCAGGAAATCATCCCCGACGTGCGACGGCACTTGTCTCAGCAAATTCTCATCCTCGTATTGCATAAGTCCCTGCGTGATTTTTTCGAAAAATTTCATACCCTTGATGCTGCCGACCTCAGATGCTCCTTTTCGAATTTGCTGTCCGAGCTTATCAAGTACGGTTTCCGTTTTTCCGTCGTCGAGGAACGTCGTACCGTCGTCTTTTTTGGCGAGAAGCTGCCCTTTGGAGAACCACCCTTCCAAAGAACTGTTTACCCGATTTTGGCGAAACTTAAGCTCATAAAAATGCACAAAATCAACCTGGTCAGCGCGTGCAGTAACTTCGCCCCAGGCAACGCTTGCCATATCCGGCCCGCCGGCAAAATGCAGGACGAAAAACACCGCGATAATTATCACCGCCGCAGCGGCCAGTTTCGTTATTCTGCTCTCCATAATAGTTCTTAACCTAAACCTAATGGTTCTTCTCGAAGGCCGCCCCAACTCTTTGCCAACCCCCTCGACAATATTATCCCCTATGCTTTCGCCTCTATCGGCAATCGTCGCGAACGCTGACCGAATCACTTCTTCCTCGTCCGTCAGGGCTTCATAGAAACTGCGACATGTCTCGCAGGTCGCGATATGCTCTTTTAGGTCATCAGCAGCCTTGGACTCCAATTCACCGAGCACCAAAGCCGCAATCGCCTCCCGCCGGGTTTCGCAATCTTTATTACTGTTCATGATTTATCCTCCGACAGTATCTCATGCAGCCGAAGCCGCGCCCGGACCAGCCGGCTGCGAACAGCATCCTCGCTAATTCCTAAAGTGCGGGCCACACTCGCACAATTTCGACCATCCAGATAATAAAGAGTAATCGGCTCACGGTATCCGTCCGGCAGCTTCGAGATAGCTTCGTGCAAACATTTTATATTCTCATCGGCCGCGTCCGACGGCGCAGCTACCTCATCCGAAATCGCTTCCGTGGACCGACGCTCCCGGTAATAATCCACACACATCCGCCGGGCAATCTGCAAAAGCCACGAACGCACGCGACTTTCGTCCCTCAGGGTGCCCAGTTTCGTAATCGCCTTTAACAAAACCTCCTGCATAATATCCTCGCTGTCGTGAAAGTTCTTCGTATGGGCTATACACAGCCCCAGCACCGCCGACGCGTACCTGTGCACCAGCATCTCCGGCGTCAAAGCCTCTTCTCTTTCCGCCACATCCGCGGCTTCACTGCTTCTCTGCTGCCCAGCTTCAGTCAATCAACTTCTCCTTTCACTAACGATGACGGATATAATGAGAAATTGTGACGCAATATTGCAGAAATTTCCAAAAATTTTCCTCGCCTCTTGTTTGTTCATCTCGCGCGCAGACCGGCCAACCGGCCAATCTTTAAACGGTCAGACCCCTCCCCTTACAGTCGACTTGGTAGTTCTGCTTATCTCAGCGCCTCTCTCGGCAGATAGAATATCCCTGGTCCTACCGTATCTGGAGTTGTACCGTCGGGAGTGGTTGAAACCCACATCGGTACTGCTTCAGATGGCGTGTACCCCCCCACGTGCCCATCCGTGTAGCCGGCGTGTAGTTTAATCCCGAGCCCATCCGGAACGCCGCTGTCCCCACGGTTCGCAACCGACCAGCAGGCTGAATAAAACCAGGTTTCTTCAGCGATATCACCCCGCTTGAATCTTTCACAGCTAAAGTACGCATTGCGCCTTCGAAAGGTGTCGTAGCCGAGGTAATCGCTGACCAATAGTTTGCTGTACCTGCCCCTGCTGGCCGGCCCCCACGGTCCTCTGAACGGTTCTCGCTCGGCGCCTATGTACCCCTTATAGTTCCAGTAAAGGCAATACGTCCCGAACACCGGGTCCGCCATCCCACCCGTATCCGGATTGTCCCACGCATCGCCTGCATCCCAGGCTTCCTGCAGGTACTTATATCTGCGGGGGGCGTTCGGGCAGAACATAATACTGGCATCCTTGATGTAGCTGCCAAGGTACTCACTCACTGCTCGATGAAGACCGGGAGCCCGTATATTGTAACCGGTCAAAGCCGTCGGCTCCTCCCAATGCCAGCGACCGCCGAACCCACTGGTAGCCACCGACTCCGGGTACCTCTCGTCGTGGTCCATTGCGTAGAAGTTGGCCGCGCTTACAGTCTCCCGCTGGTTACTCATCCCCCGCAGCCGGTTCGCCTGCCGTCTGACCTTCACCAGCACGCCCAGCAAAATTGCCGTCAGCAGCGAGATAATCCCCACTACCACCAGAAGCTCAACAACCGTGAACGCCCCGCTGCTCTTGTGTCCTCCGGCCAACTTCCAACCCTTGGCTGTAAAAGTCTTTCTCTCCAAAACTCCATACCTCCCCCCCGGCTTTAACTACTGTAACTATCTTTACTATAATATCTTATCGATTCCTCGTCAATAAAAATTCTCCAGCCTTTCAAACCACTTACGCCGTCCTTTTCCGGCGCACAGAATCAGGGCACCGAACCTTCCGTTCGTTCCCCTGACCCCGCCTTCACCTTTTTCGTCGTACCACGTTTATCTAATCCGGCACCGGCCGGCGTAACTACCACACGTACCCTACCTCAACCTGCACTGCTGGCGAGGTCGCGGTGGCGCCGTCGTCATCGGTCGCCTTGGCCGTAAGCGTGAACTGCCCGTCGGAGACGGGATGCCACGCCCCCTGCCAGCCGTTGGCGCCGTTGTTGTCCTCGGCAACCTTAATTGCGTCGGCGAAAAACTCCACCTTGACCACGGTCCCGTCAGAGTCCGAAGCATCCGCCTCGATAACTACCGGGTCTATGGTGTTATAGGGCACCGTCTCGCTGCCGTCGGGGCTGGTAATAACGACCTCCGGCGGCTCGTTCCACGCCCACGGCATGAAGTCCAGCCACTGGCCTGCCACAATCGCAATGTCTTTGAAGTTTACGATGCCGTCTTTGCTGACATCACCGGTCATCAGCCATTCGCTCATACTCGCGTAAGCCGTCCCGCCATAGGCGCCCATATTGATCCGCCCGCCGTTCGGCATCCGCTCATCGCCCGGATTGTCATTCGGGTCCCCGCCGTCAATACACGGACTGGTCTTCTCATCCAGCACCCATACATCATGTTCCGGCCAATACCGACCACGCTCACTTTTCAAACGATAATCCCCACCGGCCGCATCCACAAACATCGGCATGTTAGGTTCATTGGGCTCATTAACGTCCTCTCCTACCCAACTGTATCGCGCCTCGCAGCCGAACAGGTCGCCGTTGGTGTTATTGTAGAAGATGCAGTTGCTGATACCGGGCTGCGAGCCCGCGTATGCCTCAATTCCGAACCGGTTATCCACTATCGTCAGGTTGCTGATGGTCGGCGCCGCATCAATCAGAAAAGCCGCTAAGTAGCTGTCTCTGACGACGAAATTCTTCAGCACGCTGTTAGGCTCTTCCTCGGTATAGAATGAGAAGGCGTAATCCATCGGCGTCTCCACTATCGGCACCCCCGCCTCGGTAGCCACGCCCTGCACCGTTATCGCCTTGCCGTCGAAATTGACCGCCTCGGCGTAAACCGCCGGATAAACCAAAACCGTATCCGAATCGTTGGCCTCCTCAACCCCCTTCTGAATCGTCGTAAACGCCGTCTCCAGCGTTAAGCCATCATTCAAATCGCTGCCGTTCACACCATCCACATAATAAATCCCCGGTCGCGGCCGCTGCACGATAACGTTATCCACCCAAACATCGGCATACATATTGTTACTGGTCTCACTGTAATACCACCCAGAGGTGTAAGCAATAAACTTGAAGTTTACCGACGCAACTGAATTCGGATCGACGTCTACATAGGACAAGAGTTCCCGGACGTTCAGATTATAAGAAACAACGCCGGCGCCATCTGGGATAGCAAAATAATGATGTTGCGGAAGCGGGTTGCAGTAGTCAAAAAAATAAGAAGAACTTGCGTGGTCGTATCCGACCTGCCCGAGGAAATCTCCTGAGGCGTCCAAAAAAGTGAAGTCGGCGCCTCCCCGTGCATAATCGGCGCCCGTTACAGGGTTTATGGCGATTGCATACGCTTCCATGTCAAAGCTGAAGCTCAGATTCGGGTTATAGGCAAATGTTTTTTCAATTGTAATTTCCGTAAACCCTTTGTGGTACAGATGCCCCATTTGGCTGCCGCCTCTACTGATGACTTCCGCCACATTGGCTACCCCCCCCTGGCGTCCCCCAATCACCCACTTGTCGAGAGAGCCGCTTTCAAAATCATCCGAAAATAAAACTTCCGCTCTTGCTGACGTCGTAAAAACTCCCAAAATTAACACTGCGAAAAACGCTCTTTTGATTTTTTCTGTTTTCATAACCGCCGCTCCTTTTTTCAGTTCTTGGTTCTTAGTTCATTGTTCATCAATAATCCTTAATCATTTGGATGAGCCTGAGCATTCCGGGACTTGCTCGCCGTTTGCTCCCGTAACTTCTTGTTATCCGCGGCTCGGCGAATTCGCTGCCGGCCTCGTCGATATCCTGCAAATAAGTGAATCTCAGTTCTCCCTTTTTGCCGTCATTGGTTAAAATCGTTATTTTCTCAATAACATCCTTCTCCATATCAATCGTATAAGCCACCTTCCCTTGACCGCAGGTCAGGATAACTTCCGCCTTTCCCTGGCCCTGCGTGTGTGTCTTGAACCATACCTGCCGCTCCGCGGCGTCCCGCCGGACCGTATCTATCGTATGCAGCCCCATCCACGGCCGGGAAAACCCGGCAAAGCTGTCATCGACTATTGCCTTGTTGCCGATGCGCAGCCTCATCCACGGCCAATGACGCCCGCTGACCGCGTAAACGAACGGTATCCTGCCTGTCCCCTCAACCCGCTCGCCGTTGATTTGGCCCTCGATTGTAAAGTACGTCCAGCCCCGCCGGTGCATCGCGTCCCGATTATCCACCGTCCGCACCCCCGCCGGCCAGACGTGCTGGAAATATTCCTTCTGAAGTACGTGGCTGCGCCGGACGACAAGCAATTCATTGCCGTTTTCCTCAGCCTCCGACCGGGCCACGATTAACAGGCCCTCTCCCCGCAGCGGGGTATAGCCCAGGTCTTCGGTTCGGCCTTCGACCTGAGAGAGAAAGTCGGTAAGTTGCGGCTCGTCCGTCGGCAGCCGCCATACCGAAAAATCCTTCCGCCAAACTCGGGCGTTTTTGATGTAGGTGGTATTGCGGGGTTTTTCGAAGCGGTAATTGGCCTGCTCATTTTGCAGCCACGCGCAATATGACCACCCACCTTTGGAATCCGACTTCACCGCCCGCATCATCACCGGCCCGCTTGCACCCTGCGGGAAATAATGCCAGCACTCCTCAATTCCCTCACTCGCCAACGCTGCCGCAATCTGCCCACTGCCCGCCTCAGTGCCCTGCCCAATTCCCACCGCTCCATCGGGCCCGGACGTTGCCACCATAGTACCCACCGCCAAAACGCCCGCCGCCGCTAATGTCACCACCCCTGTCTTGCTTGCCAGCATCGCCAGCGCACCTGCCGACATTCCCGTCTTGAGCGCCGGTGCTACAACCGACACGGTCGCCCCCGCCGCTTCGCTCTCTGCCGTCATCTGTCCAAACAGGACCAGGGCTATCAGCAGCGACCCCTTGCCAAGACCCCGACGCGATAGATTCCTGGCCAACGCCTTCTTCGCCCTAAAGAACATCATCCGCACCGCGAACTCGCTCCGGCTCATCTCATCGGCAATGTCACGGTATTTCAGTTGTTCATAGCACCGCAAAACCAGGACCTTACGGTGCAGGGGGTTCAGTGCCGCCATCGCCTCCACAACAATTTGTTTCAGCTCGTCCGATACCAGATGCGCGAGGCCTTCGTCGCCGGGGCTCTCTAATTTCGAACAGAGGCCGTCCGGGATGGGTACTTTTTTATCTCGTCGCTCCTGCTTCTGCCGGTGATAGAGCTTGTTGTCCGCGATTTTTCGCAGCCAGGGCCGGAACTTGTCGGCGTTTTCCAGTTGTTCCAAAAACTTTACCATCTCTACTACAGCCTCCTGCGCAATGTCCTGTGTAACATCATCCCTTAAAGTGAGCCGATAAACATAAGCACGCAAATACGACGTAGCAGCCTCGCACAGCCGCCTTAGACACTCTTGGTCGCCTTGCCGAGCCTTATTAACCAGCTCCCGGTAATCTTGCGTACTATCCATAAAAACTGCTCATCCAGTAAATCAGAGTATCCAAATACTCATAGTGTAACTCGCTTTTTCAAAAAATTCCTAAAATATACCGGAATCACCCTCATATCCTTCGCCGAACTTCAAAAATATTCGATATTTTTGTCTTCTCCGGCTATTTTTCTTTTTGAGACTATACGACGCCCGTCCCAAAAAACAACTCAACATATCTGCAAACAAAACTTTGCCATCTCCCGCTCAGCCATATCTTTGCTCACAAAGCCGAATTGTATTTTCCGCTTTCGTCGCCCAAAATCTTGACCGGACCGTCAAGAACGCTAAAATCAGCCTGCAATAAGAACCGGTTTTGCGGTTATTATCTATTGTCGGGAGAAAACAATGCTCAAAAAGAATAATCAAAATCTTGTGCTTTTTCTTCTCACCATCGTACTCATTAGTTGCATCAACACCACCCAGGCTTATACCATTATGGGCAACGTCAATTCCTATGAAAAGGATGGCTACAACATCACCTTCAACTGCGAAAATGGCAAAGTCAAATTGAGCTTCCTCAAAGAAGACCTCATCCGCGTCCACATGGCGCCGGCCGGCAAAGACTTCCCCAAAGACACCCTCCACCTCGACGACAACGGCCCTTACGCTGTCGTCACATATACCTGGCCCGGCGTATCCTATCAGATTTCCGAAGGTTTTGACCCGGACCTCGAAGGCGTTGTATATAACATCCGGGCCGGCAGGCTTCTCGTCAAAGTAAGAAAGCAGCCCTTCAAACTCGCCTTCTACGATACCAAAGGCAACCTGTTGGTAATGGAAAAAGAAGGTATCGTCAACGCCGGCCTCGGCCACGAAGACTCGAAGGTTTATGAAACAATGGCACTGCCCGATGACGAGCATTTCTTCGGCTTCGGCGCACACAACCATCCCCTTGATATGCGCGGCGATAAAATCGTCTGCTCCGCCACCGAGCTCCAAAGCAAATCGCGCACCGGCGGCTTCCCCGTCCCCTTCTTTTTCAGCACACGCGGATACGGCATCTTCTTCAACAACCTCGATGATGATGTCACCCTGAAAATGGGGACAATGCCTGCCGAATACTCTTTCGAAGGCACAAGCGGCGCAATGAAAGGCTGGGACATGGACTACTACTTCATCTACGGCCCCGGCTGCTTCTACGGCTACGACTCGCTCAAAACCCTAAACATAAAAATCCCAAAAAGCTCTAAACCTCACCTTGTCAAAATAACAAAGTAACTTATCAAAGAAAGGTATTTAATGAGTAGTAGGATCGTCTTGTCCTCCCTTGCATTGACTCTCTTGACGACTTCTGCCTGTTCGGGCCCCAATAGCGAATCCCCAACCTGCAGTCCACCCGTGGTCTCCGACAAGCCTGTCCCCACAAAGAACGTTATCGTATGTCACCAGCCGGGAAGATTCTGCGGCTGGCCCGCCAACTGCGGCGCCTGGATTTGGCAAAACGAAATCCTCGTCGGATTCCACCAGGCCGACTACGCCTTCAAAGACTGCGGCCACTCCATCGCCGGAAATGGAAAAAGCCTCCTCGCCAGAAGCCTTGACGCCGGCCAAACCTGGACCGTCGAAGACCCAGACAACTTCGTCGGTGACCACGCCGAAGCCCTCCCCTCCCCCGGCAATATCAATTTCGCACATCCCGACTTTGCCCTCAGACTCGACACAACCCAATTCTTCTTCTCTTACGACCGCGGCAAAACCTGGCAGGGTCCCTACAAATTCCCCGATTTTGGATTAGACCACCCCCTGACGGCAAGAACGGACTATATCGTCAACGGCCCACGCGACTGCCTTCTCTTCCTCTCCGCCGGAGAACCCAAAGTACAGGCCGCCGTACAGGACAGGGCCTTTTGCGCCCGCACCACCGACGGCGGAAAATCCTTCCAATTCGTCGCCTGGATGACTGACGAACCCATCAAAATCCGCTCGGTTATGCCCTCCACCGTACGCTGCTCACCCAGCCATCTCGTCTCCGCTATGCGCCGCCGAATCGATGTCCCCATCTCCGGTCCTCACACTATGCGAAAATGCTGGATTGACATCTACCAGTCCCACGACAACGGCCGCTCCTGGCAGTTCCTCAGCCAGGCCGCCGATACCGGAAAGAGCAACGGCAATCCCCCGAGCCTGGTCAGGCTCAACGACGGACGACTGGTTGTCACCTACGGATACCGAGGCGTCTGCTCGGCCTACCGCTATCGCCCGGTACCCCAGGGAATCCGCGCCAGAATCAGCAAAGACAACGGAAAAAACTGGGGCCACGAAATCACCCTCCGCAGCGACGCCAAAACCTGGGACCTCGGTTACACCCGCTCCGTACAAACACCCGATGGCAAGATTGTCACCATTTATTACTACAACACAGAAAAAATCCCCGAGCAGCACATAGCAGCAACCATCTGGGACCCCGACCTGCTAGGCCAAAAATAGTAATGACACAAAAACGCCGTTTTGCCTCCGTGAACGCTTACGTTGATTCTAATAATACGGTGCGTTACTATCATGGCAAGGACTGGCAGGTGTTAGTTGAATACAATGGTTCCGGCATCCCCAAGCGCTTTTATATCTATGGCAACTACATAGACGAGGTCTTGTACATGTATGATGTTTCCGCCGGCAACAATTTCTTCGTTCACGACCACCTGTACGGGTCCACGGCCCCAATGATAACCACCTTGAAGATATCAACGACATCGATGCGGGCTGGATGCACTCACTTGCCCTCGACGTCAATGGCCTCGTCCGGGCCGGGGGAAGAAAATTTGGCGATTGTGGGAGAATTGTTTTGAATACTATTTGTCCAAATGTTATAATGCATAATAATCCTGTAACCCATTTTTTCCGGAAAATATCTGCGGAAAGGAGACAGCGATGGAACGGACAATCTTCTCAATAACTCTTACGTGCCTTTGTGCCTTATTTTTCTCCGTCCCAGCAGCCCAGGCGACCCTGATAACCATAGCCATTGAAGCTGAAGTCGATTACGTAGCGGACTACGGCAACTACCTCGAAGGAAAAATAATCCCCGGTGACATCATAACCGGAACCTACACCTACGACTCCACAACGCCCGATTCAAGCCCATTGGATCCCGTTCAAGGAAACTATTGGCATTACGCCCCACCATCAGGTATTTACTTGACCGTCGGCGGATTTGACTTCCACACAGACCCAACCAATGTCGAATTTCATATTGCAATTAGAAATGACATCCAACCCACCGGCGAGGACATATACGCCCTTGTCAGTTATAATAACCTGCCCCTGTCCAACGGTACTCCCGTCGACTACATTTCCTGGCAACTTTACGACTCAACTGGTCACGCTCTCCCAACCGACGCCTTGCCCACAACACCTCCGGTTTTGACTGATTGGGAAACAATCTATGGCCTGCGTTTAGAAGCAGACAGAACCTTCTTGATAGACGCACACGTCACTTTCGCAGTCCCTGAACCCACAGCACTCCTGCTGTTCACACTGGCAGGCCTGCTTCTTATTCGAAAGCAAAACTAATCCACAACTTCTAAAACCTTTTTACGGAGGATACAAAATGTCACTCGCAAAGAAAGTCACCATCTTTTCAATTGTTATCATTACCAGCACAACCGCAAGAGCTGGCATCCCCGATGGCGCAAGAGGCATGAATGTCTCCGGGGGTGAAGACCACACACTTGTTCTAACAGCAGACAAGGCTGTCTGGGCTTGCGGCGACAACAGCTATTATCAACTTGGCATCGGCACGGCTGGCTTCGAACCAACGCTCGCGCAAGTCCACGACGGCAACATGAATACTCCCTCAGATTATCTGGAGGACATTAACGACATCGATGCGGGCTGGAAACATTCACTTGCGCTCGATGCAAACGGCTGCGTCTGGGCCTGGGGAACTAACTACGAAGGCCAACTCGGAGACAATCAAGATAAATATCCGCACTCCGCAACTCCTATTAGCGTTCACGGCCCTAATAACTTGGGCTATCTTGATAATATCATAACCATCTCTGCCGGAAGAAGCGGAAAGCACTCTTTGGCTGTCGACGCCAACAGCTTCACCTGGGCCTGGGGTAGAAACCAGGAGGGCCAGCTCGGAAACGGAAACAGCGGCTAAGAAGAAAGAGAACTTGTCCCTGTGCAGGTCCTCAAGGGTGACCAGGATAGCCCTTCCGATTACCTCGAAAACATCATTGCCGTCTCCGCGGGCGAGCAGCACTCTATGGCCCTCGAAAAACTCGACCCAAACGACCCCAATTGTAAAGGCCGTCTCTATACCTGGGGCGATAACATATACCCACCTGACCCACCTGGACTATATGGCAAACTCGGCATCGGCTGCGACGACTCCCTCAGCGACACCCCCGGCACCGTCCTTTCCGGCGAGCAGGACCCCTGTGACACCGTCGCTCTCAAAAACATCGTTGCCGTCTCCGCCGGCTGGGACCATTCTATGGCCCTCGAAAAGTACGACCCCTGCGACCCTTTTGACCCAAATTTCGACCCCAATTATACAACCGCCCACGTCTACACCTGGGGCTACAACGGCTACGGCCAGCTCGGAGATGGCTCATACCAATCCCGCTCCACTCCTGTAAAAGTCAAATCAGGACAGCAGGACCCGAATAACAACGACTCATTTCTCAAAGACATTACCGCCGTCTCGGCAGGCGAGGCGCACTGCCTGGCTCTGGATGTCAACGGCTGCCTCTGGGCCTGGGGCGATAACACCGAAGGTCAGCTCGGTAACGGCACAAATGACCCCTGCACCACTCCGGGCAGAGTCCTCGGCCTCAATGGCGAAGGTTACCTCCAAAACATCGTTGCCATCTCCGCAGGTTTCTGGCACTGCCTTGCTGTTGATGCCAACGGAAACGTATGGACCTGGGGCAAAAATGCGTCGTTCGGCAACCTTGGCCTCGGAGATATCACCAATAAAAATACGCCCCACCCTGTACCTATTGTCCGCAATATTACACAGCAAACCGCCTATTTCCGCATTCAACGCGCTATCGATGATGCTAACGATCACGACCTTCTTGAGGCCTCGCTCGGCACCTTCGCCGAAAGTGTTGACTTTCTTGATAAGACCATAACCCTCAGAAGCACTAACCCCGACGACCCCGCCGTCGTCGCCGCTACCACCATCGAAAACAGAAAAACGCTCCTCGACTACGCCGTCAAATTTGACAACAATCCAAACTCAGTCCTCGCCGGCTTCACAGTCACCGGCGCCTCCTACGGCATAAGGTCTACCAACACCTCATCGCCACAAATAAACAACTGCATCATCCGCAACAATACCGAGCACGGCATCTACGCCACCAATAATTCTTCTCTTACCATTACGGACAGCAACATCCATACTAATGGTATCCAACAGATTGCTGGATATGGCATATATTGTAACAGCTCGCAGGCCAACATAACTAACTGCGTTATCCAGGACAATACTTCGTGTGGTGTTTACTGCGAGAACATCTCGTCACTGACCATCACAGATACCACGATTCAGCACAACGGTGATACTATAACTCCAAGCCTCCTTGGAGACGGCATATATTGCGATGATTCCGATGCCAACGTAATTCACTGCTTCATTCACGGCAATGGCAGACACAATGGAAGCGGAATACGATGCACAGGTACTTCTTCAGTCACGGTTGCAAACAGCCTTATCGCGGTCAATAAGGATCATGGGATTTATTCCGAGAGTCCATCCATACTCGTTATTAAAAACAACTGGATACATCACAACTCCTACGGCATCTATTTCGACCCCGCTAATTCGCAAGCCCTCGTCCGAAATAACACTATAGCCCATAACGCCCAATATGGCATACGGGCCTCCGGAACCGACCCCAATATCACCAACTGCATCATCTGGGGCCACACCACTGGCCAACTGCAAAACTGCACCGCCACCTATTCCTGCATACAAGATGGCGACACCAGCAACCACAATATCAACTCCGACCCCTGCTTCGTTGATGACCCCAATGACCCTAACAATTATCATCTTGGCACCGACTCGCCCTGTATCGACGCAGGCGACCCTAACTTCCAGGACCCAAACGAAACCGACATCGACGGAGAAGACCGCGTAATCGACGGTGACGGCAATGGCACCGCTACTGTTGATATGGGCGCCGATGAATATTATTGCAGCCCCGCCGACCTCTACTATGACCAAATTGTAAACTTCCTCGACTTCGCTATATTCGCCTCCGCCTGGCAAACAACCTCAGGCGACCCAAACTATAAAGAAGACTGCGACCTTGCTGATAACAACTCCATCGACTACAACGACCTCGACCTCTTCTGCGCCGACTGGCTCTGGCAGCCCGCCTGGACCGAAAGCTACCAATCCGGCTTCGGCCGCTCTATGGGCGCTGGCTCCGGACTCATTGAATCCCTCGCCTCACCCGCACCAGACCAAAAATCCCAGACTACTGCCGAGCAGCCTCATCTTGAACAACCTGACATTGAAGAGTTGCTAAAGTGGCTTGACGAATTTTGGCTCGCCGATGAGCAATTAAGAAAGGCTATACCTGAGGACGAGTGGCTCAAATTCATCGAATTCATCAAGTCAGAGCTTAAGTAACAACCCCTGTCAAACTACGCTAAGGGCCGGCTGTTTCCTGCCGGCCCTTTTTTCCTCCCTAATTTTTGATTTCCCCCCCTTTATCTTTTCACTTCGATATTCGATATTCCTTGTTCGATATTCGATATTCCTTCCATCGTCCATCTTCCCTCCTCTATCTCCCGTCTTCTGCCTTCTGTCTTCTGTCTTCTGCCATCTTCGACATTTGAATTTTGCTCATTCGATTTTGTTTCGGATTTCGGATTTTGAGTTTCGGATTTGCAAATTTTTCCCTTCGACATTCGATATTCCTTGTTC
>Ga0209979_1001087_pt1 | contig 31568 bp, 34 predicted proteins | sample AnhtaG_FD_183114 | JGI IMG/M metagenome (GOLD analysis project Ga0209979, IMG submission 183114) | Deep subsurface microbial communities from Anholt, Denmark to uncover new lineages of life (NeLLi) - Anholt_01485 metaG (SPAdes) (version 2) | ecosystem: Environmental > Aquatic > Marine > Oceanic... | reverse complement strand
AATTTCTGGTTTAATTGGAGGACATCGCGATGCTGTTCTGAGTTTCAGCGCTGGATTGCTTATTTCACTATTATTTCTGATTTTAGTACCCGATGTTATCACTAATGGAGTTACTGAAGTTTTATTTCTTTTCATGCTGGTTGGTTTTCTACTAATGCATCTTGTTGAGAAATATATATATAGACATATAACGGATAAGCAAGAACTATTAGAAGACCTAAAAATAGTACACATTATTGGATTTGGTTTAGATAATTTTTTGGTAGGATTCATAATTGCTTCATTAGTCGAATTAGATTTTTCCGTAGTCATCACTTTAGCAGTTCCGCTATTTCTGCAGATGTTAACCTCCTCCATCTCCTTGGATTCAATAGACACGCGGTTAAACGATAAATATAGCAAAATAATTCTTTCCGTTTTACCTTTATCGGGTGCTATTTTAGGAATTATACTAGAACTTGATCAATTGTTAACAAATTATGTACTGGCATTTGTTTTAGGAATACTATTTTATATGATAATTCGAGACGTCCTTCCTCAAGGAAGAAAGGGAAGCTCTGTTTTATTTTTTGCCGGTAATTTAATTACAATCTTATTTTTTTTAGGACGAATTCAATGGTAAACGTGAGATTTTTTGTGAAAATTCAAGAAATTGAAATACAGTTCAATTATATTAGTCAGTTGATACAATTTTAATAAAAAGAACAATTTTCTTGATATTCCAGTTAGATGAAAGAAATTTCACTACTTAGTACTCCAGCAGAATCTTATTTTCATAAAACCATCAAACTTCTCCTTTACAAGCATCTATATGAAAATGATGATTCTATTGTAAAAAGATCACTTGAGAAGTACTTTGGCAACCGTTATGCTGATGTATATTTTAAACTTGATACAGGAAAAGAAGTCGTTGTTGAAGTTCAAAATTCTAAAATTTCAGTTAAAGAAATAATAGCAAGAACGAAGGACTATAATGTAAAGGGGATTTTCGTCCTGTGGATCTTATACGGGGATGGAAAATGCGTTGCATCTTCTAAGAAGCCTATAGATGATAAGTTAATAGAGATAAGTTTAGTAGAAAATTATCTACATCGAATGTATGGAGGTCGTGTGTATTACGTAAACTTAGATATAAGAAGAAATAAAGCGTCATTAAAAACACCTTTCGCACTCCATTATTCTAAACCGATAAAGAAGAAAAAACAAGGCTTATTTAAAAATCGATACGACAGTTATTTTCTTCGTGATTCCAATTTTATAACAATTCCAAGTTGGAATATAATGTGCACAGAGTTCGCAGGATTTAAGATAGCTCGATTTTACGATAAAAATATTAAATCACTTTTAAAGGAGAATATATTGAATTTCTATAAAATGGAGAAAAAGGGGCGCAATAATGACAAGAAATTCGTTCGAGAGGTAGTTAAAAGATTTAAAAAGAAATACGGGATATTTTTGATATATAATTCGATTGTGGAATTATATTGTGAAAACAAGATTGTACTTTCTCGAAAAATAATTATAAAAATTAAGAATAAAATCAATTTATAATTCTTATTATTATTTTTAATTATAGCTAGAATAATCGTTTGAAATCAATTAGATTTTAATGAATTCTTCGATTTATGTAACTTAATCATCCAGAACGATTGTAACTTAGATTTTCTTTTTTGTCATGTGAAAAGATAGATATCTTTAAATAGGTAGAAATTCAATATTACAATAGAAAAAAAAATTGGAAACCATGATTAATAATATATTCTTATACCTAAGAGTCTTAGGACTCAATACCTCAACCCTTAACCCTGTTATTAGATAAATACGTCTCCTCTTTTTATAATTTTGAACATCTCGGTTTCCAGTTTTCCTTCTTTTTACCCAAGATTATAACCAATCGGTCAAAAGTTTAAAAGAAACTGTTTATTTAGAGCCATTTGATTAACTAAACTCTAATAACGTTGTTAGTAAAATTGGTAAAAAAAAAAAGTTAAAAATTTTATATTAGGGATTTGGGGCTTTAGTTTTGCCCTAAGCGCTCGAATTTTTTATCTATTTCGTTCCTTCAATGTTCGCCTCATTATTGTGGTAAATTCATAAGTTTTTGGTTTTTTTTGATTAAATTTTAACAGCTAAATCCAACTGTCAATTATCACATGACTATAATGTTAAACATCTAAACGCTCAGGAAAGCTTCCTGCGTTTTGTATTATTATCGTCTTTTTTTTTACACGATTGTTCATTTTTTTTTTACCTCTTTTCATTTGTTTGTTTTTTTGGTTGTTGATTAACATCCAGCGAAATTCTTATGATCTATATATATTTTGGTTTTTAAAGCTGTAATTTTGATTTTTTCCATGATTTTTTTCCCTCCTTTTTTTTTAATTTGGATTTCCAAATTATATTGAGCCAAGAACACATAATTAGTTATTTATTGTGAACTTTGAATAAACTCTTAAATTATTATTGAATTAGTTGGATTTAATTTCTAAAAGTACAAATCCGACTTTAATTATTTCCTATTTCAATTTAATTGATATTCTTAAGCAATAATCGAATTTTATTAAGATGCTTCGGTTCAAACTCTAAACTGCAAATTACTAAATCCATAGAATCTTTTGATTCATAAGCATTTTGCGATTAAATTATTCAAGATAAATTATATTTAGACGAAATTAAAGACAGCGATAATAAAAAATATTACAAGTTTGAGAGAACGTTCATTCAACGTTCAATATGAAAAAATATGCTTTATGTCTGGATTACGGTGAGGGTTATTGGGAATCAAAAACCAAATGTGCATCTAACCTTTTTCGAAATAAAAACATCCCTGAGATTACTTCTCTTTCACGGAACCACATTTGAAGCACGAAATTTGCGTAAAAAAACCAAAATATCAACCAGCAATTGCTAACAAGACTCCAATAAGATCCTATTTTAATCGTCATCACCTACTATTTAGATATTAACCTATGTTTAATTAAGATATTTGTCATTATTTAATCAAAAAAGAATCTTATTTTTCGATAAAAGAAGAAATTTTATTTTACTTCTTTTTACACATTTTCTCTTTTTGAGTAAAGAATTCGTCGTTTTTTTTTAGAATAGTAGTATTTAGATGTCGAAGTTTAATTAGTGAAAAGTTTGAATATATTTATAAAAAACTAGTCTATTAATTAATAAGAAGAATTTATTAATTGAGTTGAGGTTGGAAATAGTTAAAACAATAAAATTAAGGAATGGTTCAGAGGTAGAATTTGACGAAAAAGCACCCCAAACTCTTTTTGAAATAATAATCAGCGATGTTTTGATACCAAAATATAAGGACAATCAAGATTGGAACTTAACCATAAATATTATTCTTGAAGAGATCAACGAAATCATCTCCAAATACGAGTTAGAGCCAAAGTTAAAAATAGGACTTTTAAACCAGGTAGAAAAGCATTTGGATAAAGACATCGAGGAATTAACTGGTTGCGATAAAATTGAGATACTATTCATGAATATGGATGATTATGTTGAAGACATTGAGAAACTAATTGCCGCTGGTAAAGACAAACAAGATTTACGTAATGACATGGCAAATCTAATCTTTCCACTTACCGTTTTTGAATTAGGAGAACTTTTTATTTATTTAGGAAAGAGAGCTTTTCTCAAATAATTTATTATAATTTTCTCTCAATCACCATTCAAATCATGTTAAGATATAGTTACTTAGTTGCTTCTGCTAAATCTTTGAGTTCGTAGAAAATTTCAATTCGATAGGTTGCTCCCTCTACGTTATTACAAATGTAAGTAGCTCTTATCATTACTGCGTTATAATTAATAAATAATTCTTCCCGGTTTATTTTTTGTATCCATTTCATTTTATAAGATTTCTTATCTGAAGAAAAACCAGTAAATAAGCTTTGGTTATTTTCTTTAGGATCATAAAGATTCCTACTTCGCAAGTGTTCTTCAGCAGAAAACTTGTTCATCTCTGCCGATTTAGATGGCGGAAACCAAATCGTTGTTATTATCAATACCATTATTATCACATATTTTAAAATCTTAAACCATTGAGTGTTACAAATAAATTAAAGAAAAGCGTCTGATTAAAATTTATTATTTTTAAACTCATAACTAATTCTTTTTTTAAGCTTACTTATATGTTAAAAACAATAAAGAAATAGTTTTATTAAGTAAAAAGTCTAATTTGTATTATTAAAATTATGAATAAAAATTAGAAGCATTAAGGGAATAATTTATGTGTCAGTGGTGTATGTCTCACGGAGCGGGTAAAAAGTGGTATATGAATGCCAGAAATTACTCCGATGAGCTTGCTGAAGAAAGCAACATGAAAGATTACTTGACGGAGCAATGGATGAATTTTGAGCAAGTCTATATTCGAAAAATAATGGGTTTTTCTTCTAAAGATTTAGGATATAAGTTGAAAATGCCGATTATTGGAAAGGTGCTTCGTTGGAGGGCTGAAAACATGATCCACAGCCAGAAGAAAAGGAGAAATCCCGTAAGAGCTGATGGTCATTTTGGTCAAGTAATACCTTTAGAGGATGCTCAAATTATCATGTCAGAACTTGCGGCTGAGCCAATAATATGTAATTATTGTATGTGTCGTTGGATGCAAAGAAAGAAAAAAGAAGCGGTCTGCATAAACTTTGGCGTTTTGTCAGAGGTCCTCGAAAAACTACCTCGTTTTATACCTAAAGACAGAGTAGTAAGGATTGACCGAGAGACTGCAGTTGAAAAATTGGAAGAATTCAATAAAAAGGGATACATTTCAAGCGTTTGGTTTCAACCAATACCGTATATAAATGCAGTTTGTTCGTGTGAGAGTCCTGAGTGTGGAGCGTTTACATTGCGTAACAATTTTGATATCAATGTGATGTATAAAGCGGAATACATTATCCAATTAGATCAAGACAAATGCCAAGGATGTAAATCATGCGTCGCTACATGTCAATTAAGCGCTATTCGATTTATTCCCTCAATGGATAGAGTTATAATCGATTATAATAAATGTTATGGATGCGGTGTTTGCCGTCACGCATGTAAACACGACGCTTTAAAATTAATTCCCAGAGAAGAATATCCGGGATTTGATGGAACGTACTAGGTGATTATATGAGTAAAGCAAAGAAAAAGAAAAGAACTAAGATAAAAATAGATTATTCTATTTGTGGGGAAAAAGGAAAAATTGATCCCAGAAACTGTGGTTTGTGTATGAAAGCGTGTGATCCAGCAGTATTTATTATGCACGAAACATTAGGCACGGAGAAGAAGCAAAAAGACATGTATGATCCTCAAGATTGGAGAATCACGCCTATATGGGGCTCACTCTGTAGTCGTTGTTTTAAATGTGTCGAAGTTTGCCCCGAAAATGCAATTACAATTACATGGTAAATAGTTAAATTCAAAAATCTTTCACTTTATATTCTTTTTAGAGTATGAAAAGAAAGTTTAATCCTAAAGATATAAAGATCGGTTTGAAATTACCTACTATTCTAGCTCCTTTGAGTTCTATATTTATCCGTATGGCATTTTTTGTGGATTATACTTATACTCCCCTTTTTAAAATTTTTGAAGTAATTGGGCGGTCAAAAAGATTCCAAGACATCAATTTTCTACCAGAAACTAAGTCTATTAGGCTGAAAGAGGTCTTGATAGAGCTTGAAGACGGGGGTAAATTAGCGACAGATATTTACCTACCTACAGAACTTTACAAAAAAAAGGGAACGGGACCGACAATTCTAGTAAGATTACCTTATTGGAAAGATCGTCTTAGTATTCTGGGATATCTCATCGCTTCTAAAGGGTATGTCGCTGTGATTCAAGATATTCGGGGTTGCGGGCGATCAAGTGAGCATGGTACTAACTCGCTATATTTGTACGAACGACAGGATGGAATCGAAACTTTACGTTGGATCACTCGTCGATTTTGGTATAACAAGAAAATTGGAATGTGGGGTTTATCGTACTTAGGTATAACTCAGTTAGCCGTCTCTTGGGATAATGATAATTTACTGGCCTGTTTAAATCCTATCCATAGCTCTTATTCCAATGTGTTCTGGCATCCTGGGGGGTTTTATCCTGTTGGTTTATCAGGAGCTATATATTTAATAATGATTTCTACTGCGAAAATGAAAAAATTAACAACGATGGACTTTGATCAATGGGATAAGAATGGATATTATAAACAACTCTTTTTTAATCCTTCGAATAGTTTTTATAACGAACCAATAGACTCCAAAAAACCAAAGTTGTCAGATATGGCAAACTTTGACAATCCTAAATACTCAATAAAAATGATGAATAGAGTGTATAAAACAAATGTCGATGTTTCAAGGATGGATGAGGGATCGTTTGCTAAACTGATAAAGGAAATGTTTTACAAAAGGAATATTTTTCACAACCACGACCTATCTCCGTACGCATTTGGACTCAACTATGAATTTAACACGCCTATGTTATTTATAGGGGGGTGGTATGACATGTTCATAGAGCATATGATGCGAGATGTTATGTTAATACAAAAAAACGCTCCAGATTTTTTCAGAGAGAAGTTTAAAATGATTATTGGACCGTGGAGTCATATAAATATGGATAAATTTTTAATAAAACCATTAAAATATTCACATTTAAAAGACGATTTTAGATTCTTACAAAAAATCCTCCCTTTCTGGTGGTACGATTGTTGCTTAAAAGGGAACCAATCACTTTTGAATGAAATTCCTCCATTACAAATATATATATTAAACAAGGATATTTGGAGAGCTTTTAATAAATGGCCTCCAACTTCAACTGAATTAAAGTTATATCTTCACTCAAATGGGAAGAGTAACAGCTTAAGCGGAGATGGTTTTCTTTCTAAAAACAAACCTAAAGAAGAACCACCAGATCAATACTTATTTGACCCTTCCAATCCCGTGATTACTAAAGGTGGGAGAAATTTATTCTTATTGAGTGGTCCTCAAGACCAAACTGATATTGAAAGATGCGACGACATTCTAATTTTCACTACAAATGCCCTTGAAAAAGGGTTAGAAATAATTGGTGAGGTAAAAATAATTTTTTACGCTTCAACTACTGTAGAAGATACAGATTTCATGGTTAAACTCGTTGATGTTTACCCAAACAATAAAAAATCTATAAATGTAATTGATTCAGGGATTAGAACGCGTTATCGTAGCGGTAACTTGGATGAACCTGAACTAGTTAACCCTGACAAGATTTATAAATTCGAAATTGTAATCGGTTCCACTGCAATTTTTTTTCCAAAGAATCATAAAATACGGTTAGAGATTACTTCAAGTAATTTTCCAAGATTTGACGTTAATTCTAATCTTGCGGGGTTAAAAAATAAAAAGAAATACCAAATCGCCACCCAAACAATATATCACGATAAAGATCACCCATCGCATATAACTATCCCTGTGTTTAATGGAAAAGAGAATACATGAGATAATTTTATAGGAAATCGAGGAGTAAGATTTTTTTATTATTCTCTCTAAAATTGTTATTTCGTTTTACTTTTCAATGGTTTTGCTGATTTATACAAATAATCAAAATAGAAGTTGCTTGCGGGTCCAAAGGCTATGTGATCGGTAGCTACGCCGAAATAGCTTAATGCCTTGAAAAAACCTTGGGTTAGTATAATAAATGCATCTTCTCCTTCGTCCATTACTACGCTTGCTCCAAATACTTGATTGCGAGAGCGAATTTCAGAGATTTCACTATATTTTTCGATGATTTCTCTAAATTGTTTGTCTTTCAATGCTTCTTCTTCAATTAGCATTTTAATATCAATAACACCTCTCGCTCTAGCTTTTTTAACATCGTCATAAAATACCTCTAAAAACTCGTAATAGGGAGCAACGAAGTAAAGAGAATTTTTAGCCCGACTGATGAGATCAATACTTCGGTTGATACATACGTCACGTCCGCGGTGAACATATAAAGCAATTTTTATGGGAGTGTCGTGAGATTCGTAAACAGGTTTGAGCATGTGGATGATTTTGTTTGAGTGTTCATTAAAATTATCGGTAAGATGTTTCTTTGCGATAATTAACACTTCGTCAGGACTTTTTGCAAAATATGTCGACGGACGAGTGTTTTCTTCTCTTAGAATGAACATTTTTTCCTTTTCTAATTGAGTCAAAATATTGTAAATTCTAGAATATGGCACACCTGATGCATCAGAAAGCTCCCTTGCATCCATAGGTCCTTTTGAAATTAAAGTTAGATATATTGAAATCTCATAATCCGTTAATCCAATCGCACGTAAAGAATTTTTGACGTTATCGGGAGTTTCCTTCGACATTATACTATACAGTCATTCAAATTTGTGTAATTGAGAGGTTTTAAACACTTATAAGAGTTTTGTTAATTAATAGTAGAATAAATACTACATATTATATAAGATATTATTAGTATTATATTTTTATGAACCCGTGCAGGGAAAGTCATTTTGCGACTAAAATTTTCTCGCAAAACTCATCCTTATTTTTAAATTAAAGTTAAAATTACATTTGTAAAGATACTGCATGTACTTGGTCATCCCCCCCCGGTTTCTTCAAGAGATACGTAATATATCACTATCATAGATACCAATATAGCCGAAGCAGTTATTAGTGCTATAAGAATAATAAAGAGGACGATTTTATTGGTCCTATCATTTTCAAATAATTTTAATGGCATAAAAAAAACCTAGTCTGATTTTTTATATATATTAATTTTAAGGGTATTAATAGATTTATCTTAAAAAAATAGTTAAATAGTAATGATATTCAATTAAATTTACATTTACTTATTTCAAGATTATGAATATAAATTATCGAGAAGCTAAGAGTATAATAACTAAGAGCAACATACCCGAAATTGATTTTGTCATCAATCCATATGTTGGGTGTCAACATGGGTGTGTGTACTGCTATGCTGAATTCATGATAAGATTTACGGGGCATAAGGGGGATAAATGGGGTGAATTCTTAGATATTAAAACCTATGACTTCGATAAAATTAAACCTCAAAAATACAATGGGAAAAGAATATTACTCAGCTCTGTAACTGACCCCTATACTCCTTTAGAGTTGAAGTATAAAAATACACGCAAAATTCTTGAAAAACTTATAGGAACCAAAGCAGAAATCTCTGTTTTGACTAAATCTAAATTTGTTACAAGAGACATTGATCTATTTAAGAAATTTGAAAACCTTGAAGTGGGCATTTCAATTAGCTCTTTAGATAACGAATTCGCACAATTAATCGAGCGAGGAGCTTCAAGACCAAAAGAACGATTAGAAGCTTTAAAAGAAATACACAAAAACGGAATTAAAACTTATACCTTTATTTCACCATTTTTCCCAAAAATTACAAATTATAAAGCGATAATAGAAGAAACGATGGACTATACAGATTCTTATATGTTTGAAAATTTAAACTTCAGACCTCATAATGTTCCAAGAATTTTAAACGTTATAAAACAGACGTATCCTGAAATATTACCCTTATATAAAGAATTCAGGAATGATCATTCTCTTTGGGATTCTATTGAATCAGAAATAGATGCTTATTGCAAAAAGTTGAAACTTATTTATAAAATCGAATTCCATCATGGAGGATTCTCAAAAAGCTAGAACGTTTTTATTTCCCCTAATAGATGAATCTTTAGTTAGTTTTAATAAATTTCATCAATATATCTTTTTAATTGCTTTATGTCTTCAAAATAAAATAAAGTAACATTTTCTTTAAAGAATGGCGTTAATAGGCCACCTTTCTTTAAAACTTCAGTGATTTCAACATCTTTTAACACAAATACTTTTGTTTTTTCATAGTATTCTTTAAAGGAGAGGATTATCCCCATCTCAATCATATGTCCACCTTTATCATGTTCTATAATCATAATAATCTCGTCCGAGAATTTTGCGACAAGATCAAATTTTAGAATGAGATTTTCAAGATGAGTGCGGCTAAATTCTTTTTCAAAGAATCCAAGATTATTTTCATTCATATTTATTATTCTTTGCACTTCCTGAAGATTAACGAATGTATCATCGTTGTATGAACCACAAATGAAAATTTTATTCTTTAAAAGTTCGAAAATTGAAAAAACGCTAATGAATTCATCTAAAAATTCATCCCATGCGCTATGATGTGAGATCTCCATCTATTTCCCCCTAAAATATACTAAACATATTAGAAATTCATTTATATTATAAATTATTATATGTCAATGATAATTGACTCTATTAGATTTGAGTTAGATTTAAATATGCTATTAAACATATTTATTATGGAATTAAATAAAAAAACCAATATTAATGATAGGAGGGAGATGATTTGAAACTTCCATTGAAATTTGAAAATAAAAGAAAAGGATTGGAATTTATTTCTGAAAAAACCCGATATAAAATATTACTTACACTCTTAGCAAAGGAACCTCTTTCCTTTAGTGAATTAAGAGATCTTTTACCGTCAATTCCAGAAAACAACTTAAATTATCATATCAAGATCTTAAAGGAGAATGATTTTTTAAAAAATAAGAAGGTTTTAGAATATAAACGCTCTGAACCACGATCATTTTACTCTTTAAGTGATCGTTCTAAGACGCTGCTTAAAGATTTAGGATTAGCTGATGTGAAGGAGGAATTGCAAGCTTTATTTGAACAGATGATGTAATCATCCTAGATGAGTAAGCATTCTTTCATTTGATATTTGGAGGTAAGTGGATAGCAAACGTGCACTCTAGATCAAATTTATTTTTAATAGATTTAGCCAATATAGTCCGTAGAAGGTTAAGAATTTCTAAAATATAAACAGTTAAGTAATAAGGAATAATTCTATTATTTTATAAAATATATAAAAGTTGGACTTACTATGTCTATTAAGAAAGGCGATATCATCAAAGTTGAATATGAAGGAAGATTAGAAGACAGAACCATATTCGATAGCACGGAGCTTGAAGGAGGGGAACCGTTAAAATTCGAAGTTGGCACTAGAACTTTGATTCAAGGTTTTGATGATTCAGTTATTGGTAAAGAAGTAGGGGACTCGTTTGAGATTAAATTAAACGCTTCTGAAGCTTACGGTGTGATTGATCCCTTATTAGTTCAAACTGTTAGCATTGATGAACTGCCAGAAGATTTGGATCCTGAGCCAGGAATGATGCTCGGAGTGGGTGACGCTAACGGAACTCACTCAATGGCTTGGGTTAAAGAAGTAAATGATGAATTTGTAGTAATTGATATGAACCACCCACTTGCGGGAAAAACTCTTCATTTTAAAATAAAAATTTTAGAAACAGGTTGTGAACCAGATCCACATGATGCTCACGAATGCGGTTGTGGTTGCGAGCATAACTAAACATGACCTTTTTTGTTTAACTTAAACAATTTTTTTACTATTCTTAAATTTCTATCAAATAATTTAATTTATTTATTTTAGATTATTCTTAGAAATAGAAATGAGCTATAAATTTACTAAAAAAGAACTAGAAAACTTACTAGTTGATTATAACAAAATTGCTTTAAAAGAACAGAATCTCGACATACCATCTCAAATCTGTGTTTGGGATGAAACATTAAGGGATGGCGAACAAAGTCCTACTGTTTATCTGACACTTGATGAAAAAATCCATTTAGCAAAGTTAATGGATGAAATTGGAGTGAAATTAATTGCCGTTGGTTTTCCTGCAGTATCCAAAACTGAAAAAAAAATCGTTAAAACTCTCGTTAGTGAAAATTTAGAAAGAGCAACGATTCTTGGAATAGCTCGACCAAAGAAGGAAGATATCAACGCGTGTATTGAAGCAGACCTTAAAGAAATTGTAATTTTTATGCCTATATCTCCAATATTCAGGAAAACAATGAAACAAAAACCTGAGGAACAGTTAGAAATCATAAATGAAGCAATTCTTTACGCAACTGATAACGGCTTCAAAGTGAATTGGGTGTCTGAAGATGGAACGCGATGTGATTTTACTCATTTGAAAAATGTGTTTCAGACGGCGATTGAAGCGGGCTCTGAAAGAATTGTGTTAGGCGATACTGTTGGCATCTTAACACCTTACTCTACTTCCTATTTGTATAAACGCATTAAAAAGGAGGTAGTTGACCCTCTTAAAAAAAAAATCCCTATGGGGATTCATACGCATAATGATTTTGGTTTAGCTGTTGCGAATACGATTACTGGAGTAATTGAAGGATGTACGTACCCACACACATGTATTAACGGATATGGAGAAAGAGCGGGAAACGCTGCTTTAGAAGAAGTCGTTACTATTTTAGAGCGAATCGGGATAAATACGGGTATTGATTTGAAAAGATTACCAGAATTAAGTCAAGTCTGTGAGAAATACTTCAACCAACCCTTAGCTTTAAATAAACCAATAGTCGGAGAGTATGCATTTTCTCATGAAAGTGGTCTTCATATAGCGGCAATTTTAGCACATCCATTAACATATGAGCCAATTAATCCAAATTTAGTCGGAAGAAGAAGAAAATTCTATCTTGGAAAATTTTCAGGCTCCAAATCGATTTTACACGCTCTTCAAAAAAAAATAAAAGTTTTGGATTTAGATATTCCAGATGCAATTATAAAGCAGATCGTAACTGAAGTGAAAAAAAAACATGAGGAAACTTCTAAAAAGGACATTAGAAAATCCTTTAATTTGATAAAACAAGAATTAAAGAAAATATCAAAGGGCGTTGGAGATAAGGAATTCTTTGAAATTGTAAATAAATATGCCCAACCGTATGTTCCTGATGACTTTAAACCTAAAAATTAAGAAAATTGAGTTGTATTCTTTATTCTAATTTTTTATCAATTTCTTCGATCTTGTTTTGCGTAGTAATTAAATCACTCTTAAGTTGACTAGCGCGTTTTTTGTAAGATTTTTCATCCATCTGTCCAGAATCGTGCTTTTTTTCTATAAATTCAAGTAAATTTCGAACCGAATTGAGTTTACCCTCTAATGCTTTCTTTTCAGCTACTAGGTCTCTCTTCTTCACTTTTTTTTTATCTTTTGCTTTTGGAACAGGTTTTAATTTATTTGTGTCATCGATTTTTGGTAATCCGATAAAGTCGTCTTCATCTTTAATTTTTAAACTTTCTGGCTTTGGAGGTAAATCTGTTAGGACATTATTACTTTCTAGTAGTTTATCTAAACCATTAGATTTTGAGTTATCTAATACTTTTTTTTCTTTGTTTTGAGCATTTTCTGGTGGTTTACTAAGCTCAAATATTACCTTTTCTGATGCTACAGTTGTTTTGATCAGTTTATCAATTGTAGTTTTAATCGTGTCGATTTGGTTTTGAAATATTTTTAATAATTCTACTAGCTCACTTTTTTTCGATATTTTCATCGAAAAATCGATATCGACGTTCTTCTGTCCAAATAATGACGATTGAGGTATTTCTGAATTGTAATCCGAAGAAACGATATCAGAATCAAATTTATTAGTAACAATATCAGGGATCGTTCCACTCGAATGTAAGTCCATTCTATAATCAGAGATCAACCATGAAAAGATATTATATGCCAAATTTGGATGTTCGTCGTTATTGAAGCCTCCCCCTATGCGATCTCTAAATAATTCATAACTCCCGATGGCGCAAATTCTACCTTTATCCGGTTCAGAAACACAGACTAAAGCCGAAGAGAAAGGTTCAGAAGTTTCGTTTGAAGAAATTATTGATATAGCATTCCCTAAAACGCTTAGCGAACAACCTGATCTATAACAAATCGAACTAATACTATTTGTAATAGGGTGTGGAGGTATTAAGGAAGTAATTATTGGCATGTTTTCCATACCTAGATTGTAAGTTTCATCTAAAACCTGGTCATTTTCAAAGACTATCCCATACATTTGACTTAATTCACTTAAATTACTGTTTCTACCCCTGTCCCCACCAGCGTGTGAAAGAAGTAATAACCCCCCACCATCATTTCTTACCCAATTATTAATTTCAGTTATTTCCATCGAAGTAATTTTAGCAAAATCAGGACACACAAACACTAAAATATCAAATGGCTCAAGGGAAGTATGAGTAATTGGAGTTTCCAGAAAATTATAGCACATAAAATCGTTTGCGTTTAAAAAATCTCTTAACTCTGTGAGATTCTCGTCGAGTTTACCTCTGGGTTTATGTCCTACATCAAAAGCGATTTTATAAGGCATGATACATCATTTTATAATTTAATTTATTCATTCAGATTTCAAATTCTTCTTATATTTAATATTAATTTTACTAAAAATATATTTTATGGGATTAAAAAATTTCTTTAAATAATTAATCGATTTTAATCAGATAAAAAATGAGAACTTAATAAATGCTTTTATCTCCTATTATTAGGTTATTTTTGCTAATATTTTCAACTTTAACATTACTACCTATTATTGAATTTTCTGATATCACATTTTTCAGCGATGTGTCACTTTCAACAACACAATTCTCAAGGATACATTTTTCTATTCTAGAGTTGGCTCCTATTGAAACATAGGGACCAATAACCGAATTAATTATTGAAGTGTTCTTACCAATGTGAATAGGATTTTTTATGAATGACTTCTCAGTTGTTATGTTTAATTCAGGAAAAGATTCCTTTTTAATAGATTGTTGCTCTAATAAGTACCTATTGCCCCTTAATACTTCAGAAGGTCTTCCAAAATCTAAAATACCTTTCTTTAAATTAACAGCAGCAATTTTAAATCCACTATCTATTAAGTCTTGTAGACTTTCAGTTAAGTAAACCTCTTTTGAATCGTGAGTCCTTTTATCTAAATAACCCTTTATTATATCAAAAAGAGCTCTAGTAGCTGAATTAGAAAAAGCGTAAATACCAGCAATCGCTAAATTAGAAACAAAATCTTTCGGTTTTTCGACTAACTTCTGAATAAGTGAATTGCTATCGACAACGACAACACCATAGGAGCTAGCGTCTTCTTTTGGTACCTCCATAACCGTGATTATTCCATCCACATCAGATTCATGATATCTATACATTAAATAGGAGTATTCGTCAATAGGTATCATATCAGCTAAAAAAAGTAAGGAACCCTCACGCTTATCTACTTCTTTACTCGAACTGTTGAGTTCTTCGAATCTTGAATTAGCTAAATATACTGCTTCGCCCAATCCCCAGTAAAATGGAATATCATCGTTGTATCCTCGTGGTATTTGCTCTATAAAGGTTAGTTTAAACTTATCATGATATTTTTGTTTAACAAATTCTGTGATTTGCCTTTTTTTATAACCAACAATTAAAATTAACTCTGTTTCTGAATCAAATGTTTCGCCAAATTTATTAAGAATATGCTCGAGAACAGTTTTACCCGCTACTTTTATGAAAGTCTTTGGTTTACTCAATGTAAATGGCCGTAATCGCGAGCCAATTCCAGCACAAGGACCAATAATTTTCATATTTTAACTCCCTTCAAGATTCTATAATTTTTTTTTAGATAATTAAATTAAGCAATTCAATAAAATGATGACTTATCTGAATCGAATATTCTCTGTAGATAACCAAATAAGTAATCTAAACCTTGTTCTTCTTTAATAGAACAGGAAATTAACTCAGATGTGGATCCTAATTGACTAAACACTTCTGATAGTAGCATGGATAACTCTCTTATTAATCCACTTTCTCTTTCATTTGTGGAATCATCTAACGCTCTAAAGTCTTGGCTCCAATTAATTATCATTTCAATTTGTTCTTCGCTTAATAAGTCTACTTTGGATAATACATTAATTTGTGGTATATTTCTAAACCTAAATTGTACCGAGGCAGCTAAAAGCAATGTGGAAATGAAGCCATTTGGTCTCATTACAAGATTTGAATCAAATAGGAAAGAAACAGCCCTTTGAATTGAGCCAAAGCCTAACGAACTTGCTATTAAAGGCCCCGTCTCTCTAAATGCAAATAGTTCAAGTTGTCCTGCAGTGTCTACTAATATCCAATCGGGATTGTATTCATCGATTTCATATTTCAAATCGTCTAAAAAGTTAACCATCAAATCAGATGCTAAAATCATAGCACCATTCGGCCCTAATTCGTACTTTGCCATCACTTCTTCTAGAACTATAAAATCTCTGATGTCAATATCAGGAGTATAAGGCATAGTTTTCACACCAGGATCAAGATTTAGCGTAATTGCTGAGATTTCGGGGTCTCTTTTAGCTATATAATCCCGTAACAATCCCGTAAGGGAACTTTTCCCACTACCAGCTGTACCAATAAAATAGTTCAATAAAATTTTTTTATTTCACCTTTGAGTTTTATATCTCCATTTTAACTTAATTATTGAAATTAATTAAAGATTTATAATGAAACTCGCAAAAACTCAGATATTTGAAATTTTAAGGATACTTAGCTCTAACAGAATTGAATAGTGGTATTAATTTATTTAGGTGCCTTAAGTTCTAATAGTTTAATTTCTTGTTCTTGTTGTTGTTCAAACTTTTTAATTTGGTTTTGAATTGCTTTCTCTTCCAGCTCCATTAGCTTCTCGTCATCCAATATGATAGTTTTAAGCTCGGCTTCTCCCATTGGTTCTAAAAAATCTTTAATGCTAAAACCATTGTTTTTATCAGTTGTCTCCTTGAATTTAGCCTTCATTTCTTTTATTACTAGTACTTTTGCTGAAGAACCTCTACTATGAATAAGAGAGGGGCTATCGGTTCTTCTTATCCTTTCGATACCAGGGCCAGGGATCCTTTGAGGGGTTCTTATGGGTGGTCCAGAAAGGATAGGATTAAAGGGTAAATTTTGTAATGTTAATGAAAGATTTTTTAAATGTTGTTCTATACTTTTTAGGGTTTTATTATTTTCGCCAATCATCGAAAGTAAGGAATTGTCAACTGAGATGTTTTCAATACTTTTTTTCTCGTAGATTGTCGTTCTCTCTTCAGTATTTTGATTTGAATTTGTTTTTACAGCGTGTATTACTCTTTCTTGAGTTACCTTTGTTCTTTGATTTCTGCTTCCACGCAAATCTATGTATTCAAAACCGTCATAACAGTCGTCGTTAACCCAAATATCGGACATGATAAATTTTTCCGAAAAAGTATACTCAACTTTATGACCGGAGTTTAAGAAAAAAGTTAGTCTTAAAATCTTGATCTGGATGTCCGAAAAACCTTGAATCTCATCTAATTCTATTGAAAATCCTAACCGATTCGTTGCGTGGTAATACTTTTTTATTGAAATTAGAGTTGGGGATTGTTTATAATAAATTTCGTGATTAACAATCTTGGACATTTCAAATTGAAAATTCACGCGAATAATTGTCTCAGGAAGAAAAAGAACTTGCTCTTCATCGTTCTTGTCAAATTCTAAGAAAAGATTCTTTTGATCGTCCCAAAATACTTGGAACAATTCCATTTTGGTTATACCCCGTTTATTTTATCGTTACATTTTCAAATCGAATTGATTATGTTTAGATTCTATTCCAAACATTAATAAAACACGAGTTTACAAAATTATTGATTTATAAGGATAATTTACGCTGGTTTGTGTATATCTTCCAAAGAAGAAAAGTTTCATTCAAGGTTCTTTAAGATCTGTTAGATAATACACCGGTTTTTTAAGAGTCTTACTAAAATAATCGATTTCTTCTCTTGATTGTTCACCGATATAGTTCTCAACATCTAAAACTAATATTGCCTCTTGATCGATTAACTTTCTTATAGCAATTTCTTGTAATTTATCCCATTCACTATTGTTAAATTTCTTTTTGTTTAGTAACCCATCAACAGAGCAGACTGATATAAGTTTTTTATATCGAATTTGTAAAATCGATTCGATTTTGATGAAGTAATCTTTAAATTGAATTGAACCAACTAGAAAGATTTTAGTTTCCTTGATTCTCGAGAAATCATAATTATGAAATTCGTCCAAGAAATTCTTATTTAACCTTTCTTTCTCCATAGTAATTGTAATAATACGAGTTCATATTTAATTTTCACATGAAGTTAGATACAGTCTATTTCGCTGAAAACTTAGACTTTATGCAAAAAATGAATACAGATTTTATCGATCTTATTTATATTGATCCACCATTTTATAGTGGAGTCGACTATAAAGAATTCTCGGATAAATGGGGTTCAATTGATGAATATTTAGATTTTATGTTTTCTCGGATTAAGGAAATGCATCGAATTTTAAAGGAAACTGGTAGCTTTTATTTACATTGTGATGCAAACGCAGTTTTTGACTTAAAACCGATATGCGATAAGATTTATGGGAACAAAAATTTTCGAAGAGAGATAATTTGGAATGTAGGAAGTGTTTCAGGATTCAAAAGCCAAATAAAAGGATGGGTACGTCAGCACGATACGATACTATACTACACGAAATCTGACTCATTCACATTTAATAAACAATATTTGCCTTATAGAGAAGACTATATTAAAAAAATGTTTAGACATAAAGATGAGAAAGGCCGTATCTATAGGAAACGAAGAGGGGGAAAACAATACTTAGACGAAAGCCCGGGAACTTTAGTTGGGGATGTTTGGAACGACATATATTCATTTCAGACAACTACAAGATCTAAAGAATATCTCGGTTATCCTACACAAAAACCTGAAAAACTCCTGAGAAGAATAATTTTATCCTCCTCCAACGAAGGAGATCTTATTGCTGATTTCTTTTGTGGTTCTGGAACGACTATTTCGGCTGCTAAAAAGTTAGCTCGGAAATGGATTGGTGTGGATAATAATCCAAAAGCTGTTGAATTGTGTAAAAATAGGTTAAACTTTTAATAAAAAATCCAAAATAAAAAAACATTTCAAATCTACTTTTTAACCACGACTTTGTCAATACCAATCCATTCTTTAGCTTCCTCGAGGTTAGATACAATTTTTCTTTTAGGGGATTGAGCATGATCTAAGAGATATCTAAATTCTTCGTTTAAAGCAGGATTTTTTTCAATTATGAAAGCAGATCTAAAAAGTCTTTCATTATTTCTCTTTAAGAGTTCTAAGACAATATCAATTGAATTTATGCTTAAAAGAATAGCATCGGTAATGTCGACGATTATGCTCAAATTTTCGCTGACATCTTTAGTTAATTCCTTAAATTCTTTTATAAATCTTTCTGCTACTGGCGGAGGAAAGGTACCTGTTGCCTTTATTAAGAAGCAGGTATCGCTAATTTTTTCAATTTGATACATAATAATTTGAACCGTTCAGTTTTAAATTAATTTTAAACACTTTACTCATATTAACTTTTTTATTTCAAAGTGAATTAGTTTTATTTCTTAGAGGAAAAACGATTTAGGCCTTAATCTATTTAAAATTTTATTGAAAGTGAAGAAAAAATATCGGAAAAATTAAACATATATCTCTTTTATCTTTATAAGCGTGCTATTTTCCATTTGCTTGTTTCCACTTCTTGTAAGAAGCTAAAAATTCTTTTACCTTGACTCCTTCAAAGTCCTGGACATCTGTCGCAAATTGTTTTTCTTCTCCTTCTATTGGATTGAAATTAAGATATAAAAGTTTAAGTTTTTCAAGTTTTTCCAAGCTTTCTAAATTCTCTAAACTCGTAAGCTGATTTGTATCAAGATACAAGGTTTCTAGATTTATTAGCGATTCCAAATTTTTGATTTCTGCTATTTTATTATTGTTAAGATATAAAACAGTAAGATTAGTCAAAGTTTCCAAACCTTTAATTTCCGTTATTTGGTTGTAAGCAAGAAATAAGCGCTCTAGACTCTTTAAAGGTTCTAAGTTCTTGATTTCTGATATTTGGTTACGATTGAGATCGAGAACTACAAGATTAGGCAGTTCTTCTAAATTCTTAATTTCTTTTATTTGGTTTCCAACCAGTGACAACTTAATAAGATTGGTTAAAGATTCTAGTCCTTTTAGCTCATTAATCTGATTTTTGTTTATTTCTAACCATTGAAGGCTAGTTAGAGTATCGAGCCCCCTCAACTCAGTAATTTTGTTTCCACTGAGGAATATGCGATCAAGATTAACTAAAGATTCAAGACCTTCAAAAGCTTCGATCTCATTATTGCTAAGAAAAAGCTGTTGAAGATTGGTTAATTCATTCAAACCATCTAACTTAGCAATTTTATTATTTGAAAGATCTAAAGCTGTAAGATTTTTTAACTTATTAAACCCCTTTAGCTCTGAAATATCCACTATATCCATATAATTTATGGATAATCTAAAATGACCAAGTTCTTCTCTTACATTAAATTTCTTACCATTTACCTTTATTGATCCAAGTCCCATTTATCTCATTTAAAAATTATTTTTTTACTTATCTTTAAATTGTGTCTTGAAATTATAAAAAAGCTTCCTTTTTTCTGATTCTATGTTAAATTAAATATTATACAAAGATTTAAATATTCAAATGTCCATTGTGATTATGGACGTCCATTCTAAAACATAACGAGAATTTTAAAAAAAGGAGAGTGTAAATATGAATTCTAAAAATATTTTTCTTAAAGATAAACAAATAAATGATTTAAAGAAGTTTTTGAAGAAAATTGAATTTCCTACAGAAAACATATCTAAAGAGTTTAATATAAAAGAAGTTTCGTTTCAAATAAGTGAGAAATATGAAAAAACGATTAGCCCAGGGCAAGTAGAGGCAGTTATGCGCCGAGTTATTGGGGGCACTCCTCTTTCAACCAAAGAACGCAGCCAATTATACGATTTACGGAAAAAAATCTATAGATATGAAAAGTTTTTAACTAGTTTTAGAGAATGGGGGAGAAAGTACGATCATCAATTAAAGATAATAATTCTGGGTTTAACAGAAGAACAATCTGATTATCTCCCAAGTATTCTTAATAAGCATGGAACAGGCCCAGAAAGGGATATAATTGGGGTTTCATTTTACACAAAATTAACTGAAAATTATGATAAATCCTTGACTAGCCTTAGTATCTGGGATATTTCTAAGAAAGAACGATTCGCATCAATAAGACCCCAATTTTATAAAGGGGTGGCAGGAGTTCTTTTAGTGTTTAACACTGAGGATAGTGATTCTTTTGAAATGATTAAGAAATACTTTATCGAACTTAGGGAAAGTACAGATTTAAAATTTAAAGTCAGAAGAAAATTTAAAAAAGAAATATCTTTGCCTTTATCACTTATAGGCATAGGAAACAAACTTTTAATCCCTTATGATGAAATACTATCTCTGGCAAGCGAAATGGGAGCGAGTTATGGCCAAATAGAAACAATTGAGGATGAAAGATTTCAAGATATACTTAGAGCTTTGGCTACAATTATTTTATTCAAACTTAAAGAATAATTACTTTTTTTTATTTAAATTTGTTTCGCTGGAGTTAATCGTAAAGATTCATCGCCCATGATCATATTTTCTACTTTTGCTCTTTTTTAAAGTTTTCAGGCACATTTAGATTTATTTCAAAGAGTTTATCTTGAATTTTATTCTTTAATTCCTTAGAAAAATTATTAATTATTTCGTCTGGAACATAGTTTAGGTATTCGTCTATCTCGCTTTGAATTACCAATCCTAATTGATTCATTAATTCCTCAGTAGTTTCGTGTTTTCTTAAGTAAATATTCTTGTAAGTCTGGATATATCGAATATTGAATTTTTTTAGCCATCGTTTACCTTTTTGTTCCAGGATCGATAATATTTCTCTAGAACTTGTGTTATTAAAATTGTCAAATTCAAACTCATATTTAATTAGCTTATCTTCGCAATATTTGATAACTTGAGACCTCTGTTTTGAACTTAAGTCTGTATTGGAATTAAGAAATATAATAACCATAAATTTCTCAAGTAAAAAATATATTTGAGCTTTAATATTAGAACCATAAATTTCGAGGTGAGAGAGGTTTTTTATGTTAGCCTGCCCGGCAAATATTTTAAATGAGCTTAAATACATGGAAACCAAGTCAATTTCTAACAGACTATTATGATCCTCTGACAAATAAGATTTAATAGGACCATAATCATCACCGTTATTCGAATCATATTCAAAAACCGTAATAGTGTTCCCATACTGATCTGAGATAATAATACCGATAACCGGAGGTATGACATTAAAGTTATGGGAGCGATACGCTGTTTCGGTTAATTTTTTTTCAACAGAAGAATTGTCTACTCGAGCTTCGAGCATAAATCTAAATAATCTTTTACGCTATAAATTAAAGAGGGTGTGCTGATTTTTAGAAAAAAATAGAGAAGTTCCGACATTTATGATCGTGAAACATTAATTGCGTAGTATTTTATAACGAAAAATTCTAATAAATCAGCTACTACTAATACTCTTCAAGTAATTACGCTTCTGAAGTAATATTTGAATTTGTTCATCTACACGAGCCAAATCCATTCGTTCTGATATTTTTCCCCCTGACATTCACGGTTGATAGTTTTTTTTTTTTATATAGAAATTTTTCAATTAACTAATTTATCTATATAGTCTCAAATTTGTGATCGTGAAACAAGTCTTTCACGGTCAAATGTATCACCCTTACACGTTAATTTAAGAAATATTTTAAAATCCGTTTAACTTATTAAAATTATTGAAATTCTAAGAGGAAGTGAAAGTAGATTGAATGTGTTAGTAGTTTATGAAACTAAATTTGGCAATACTAAGAAAGCGGCAGAAACTATTGCTGAGGGCATGAAAGAAGGTGAACAAATAAAAACTGAAGTAATAAATGTTAATGAGGTTGACTATGGTAGAGTTCGAGATTTTGATGCTATAATTATAGGGTCTCCTACATGGGGAGGTAATTGTACTGATACCATCAAAAATTTTGTAAATGAACTTGCTGGGCTTTCATTAAGTGGGAAATCATACGCTGTATTTGATACTAACTCAGGTATTCCCCTTCTTAGTAAAGCAGTCAAAAAAATGGAAAAGCTAATTGGTAAAAAAATACCGAGTCTTAAAAAAATTCTTCCAGGATTACCTGTTAGAGTAAAAGGTACAAAAGGACCTATAGTTGAAGGTGAACTTCCTAAATGCCAAAATTTCGGAAAAGAAATAGCCTTAAATCTTCAACAATAGAATCCAAAAAGATTCTAAGATCGACTGAAAAAAGTTTAAATTTTTTTTTTTAAATCTCTTTTAAAATTTTCATAACAATTTTATACAATACAAAACAAAAGTGGTATTATGAGTGAAATAAATGATAGGTTAAACGAAATTTTAGACTCAAGTATCATTATTGATACGCTTAGTCATGGGCCTCTATTATGGTCAGATGACCTTATTAAGGCTAATGATGAGATGTTAGCTCAAGAGATGAATCCTTGGGACATAATCCCTATTTTAGCTTTGCAGTTTGCGAAAAATGTGGTTAATGACGATAATTACAATTCTAAATATATCGAAGCGTGGAAAAAAAGTGGAGTAACTTGCGTAAGTTGGACGCTTGGACCTTTGTATTCAAAACCGTATTCCTTTGATGGTGTTTTTCATAACTTCTCTTTTATGACATATATGCTAGACAATCGACCAGATTTGTTTATTAAAGTTTTAAAGGGAGCAGATATTGAAAGAGCGCATAAAGAGGGGAAAAAAGGCATAATTTTAAATGTTCAAAGTATGGAACACATCGGTAAGGATATTAACATGGTTGAACTCAATTATATGCAAGGATTCAGAATAATGCAACTAACCTATAACAAAAAAATTGCTATTGGAACAGGATGTACGGCAGTAAGAGATAGAGGTTTAACAGAATTTGGTATCGAAGTCGTTCACAAGATTAATGAGCTTGGAGCAATTGTTGATATCTCTCATTGTGGCCCTCAAACATCAATAGATGCTTTAGAGAATTCTAAAGACCCAATTATTGCTTCTCACACATCGGCAAAAAATTTATATGAACACGCAAGAGGAAAAGACGACGATTTTCTCAAAGCTCTTGTGGAAAAGGGTGGATATATAGGCGTGTATGCCGTTCCGGGATTTATAACGAGCAATGCAACAACAACAATAGATGATTGGCTTGATCACATTGATTACATAGTGAATCTTGTAGGAATTGATTATGTTGGGATCGGTACTGATTTTTACGGCTTTTCAGTTCCTAATAATTTGGCAATTAAAATTGGAGAGTTTATGGACGCCTTAGGTTTTCGACCCGAAGATAAAGCGAGCTTTTTAACAAAAATAGAGGGTTTCGATCAATATAAGAAATTTCCTAATTTAATTAAAGGATTAATATCGAGAGGTTATAGCAATCAAGATATAAAGAAACTTGCTGGCGAAAACTTCTTAAGAGTTTTTAAAAAAGTCGTAGGTTAAACTATTCTTAGAATGCCCTATGTTAAGTGAATGATCATTCAAATCCTACCAAATCTTTTTGAATGAATAAGTATATGAAAATTAAATTCAATTAATCTTAAAAAAAGCTAGTTTAACCTTGGTTTGTCTTTTAATTTAGTAAAAAGAAGTGGGAGCGACCGGATTTGAACCGGTGACCAACAAGTCTGGAGCCTGCCGCGTTCAGCACTATGGAACGAAAGGGCATAGTTATACCGAGCTTCGCCACGCCCCCATGTTTTAGGTAAATAAGTCGTGGCGCGAAATAATTTGTTTTAAATAACTACTAACTTATAACTTTACAAATTACTTATTTTATTTCAGTTTTATGAAAAGTTTAAATCATTTAGGATTAAAAAATTTTTTGAACTCTCATTATTCGATTTTTATACCATTTTTGAGCCACAAAATTCACAAAATCTAAGGTTTTCAGCGTTTTTTAAAGATGCCCCGCAAGTTGGACAAAAATTAGGTTTTTCTGGGACATGTTCTCCCTGTTCATATACTTTATACTCAAAGGGTAATTTATCTCCTTCGTATTTGGGGAATTCGAATCCGCAATTGTCGCAATAATTAATATTTCCATCCATGTAAATGTTACAATTTGGACACTTGTTTATCAATTTTAAACCACAATTACGGCAAAATTCTGTGTATACGCTAATAGGAATATTGCAGCGGGGACAATGTTTTTTAGATTCCCCAGAATATCGGTAAACGACGAGACCAATAAATGTAATAACTAATATTGGAATTACAATCACTAGTAGAATAACCACTTCAACAAAAAATAGCCCTATTGTGAGGAAACAAACGACTAAGAAAGCAACTAAACCAATCACTGCTGAGAAACTTTTTTTGTTGTAATCTCGAACGCTCATTTGGGAAAATTTGCTCTACAAGTAAATCGATTCTATAACTAGTAAAGGCTTTATCATTTTAATATAATTCTTTTTCATTTTGTGCTGTTTTACAATAAGGGCAAATCAATGTATCACTAGCAATCTTTTCTCCACAAGCGAAACATAAATATTCACTATCCCCAAATTGGATTTTTTTTTCAACTACTTCTAGCTCTTTTTCTGTATTTTCTGGTGTTTTATTATCTGGCATGGTAAATTCAAGGTTAAATTACTAATATCTAAATTCTTTTGTAATAATGAAGCATAGCAAAGTCTATAAAAAACACGGAGTCCAATTTTTATCTAAGCTCCTAATCAATCCAGAATATGACAAAATTTAAGAGCTATTCATTATTTTAGAGAAGTATAATAGATACTTTTAAGTTCTATCACTAAAAAAATAATTATTATAAGAGATTTATAAAAAATGCCAGGATCTCATGGTAGTTTAACAAAAGCTGGGAAAGTTAAACAGCAAACACCCAAAATACGAAGAACTGGAGTAAATTCGAGAAAGAAAAAACCACCTCGGATGAGATATCGTTTTCTATACGAGTCGCGAATACTGAAAGGTAAATACGGGGGACAAAAAGATTCTCTCGGTGCTAAACGCGCAAGTTATAAACGATAACTCTTTTTTAAATAATTACGCTATTACTCCAATTTTTTTAAGCTGATTTATTAAAATCTGGCTTTGCTGGTAGTAATGTGTAGAACTATTACTGTCTTTAGCTAATATATCATAATAATCACACATCAATAAATTCCAACGTATTGCTCTGCGAATGCCTGAAATTTCTTTTAAATTAAGCGAGAGTTTTTTTTCAAGATTTTTCATTAGATAAAGTGCTCTCTTTGAATCTACTCTGTGATGTATATAAAACTCAGCTAATTCTAAAACCAAATCATGGAGTATTGGAGCGAATTCTTTATCTTCAAAATCAATCCCGACTGATTCTATTCCAGCTCTCAAAAGTTTTTGGGCTTGAGAAAGATTACCTTTAGATTTGTAATTTTTTGCTCGCATGAGATGGTAAGTAAGCTTTACTTTAATTGAGTTATTGCCTATCTGGAGGGCCTTTCTAAAATCCATTTTAACATTTGCTAATTTATTTTGCTCTAAATGAATTAAACCTGTATATAGATAAGCCATTCCTAAAAATTCATCCTTATTAATAGATAATTCCTCGCTTTCTAGGAATTTTACGATAATGTTGAAGTGTTCCATTGCTTTATCGTATTCTTCCGTCTCAAAAAGCCATTTTCCTAAGTAATAGTGAATTTTAATGATATAGTCAATCGGAACCTCTCCTGACTTAGCTACTCCTAAGGCACTTCGCAAATAATTTACAGCTATATCTTCCTGATTGAGTAATGAAGCAATCTCTCTCAATTTTAATAATATTGAAACAACTACTTTTTTTTGGCGATTTTTATTAAATATTTTTAAAGAATTATTTAGGAGCTGAGTAGCCTCATCAAATCGATAATTTTTAATTAGAACTTCGGCGTCAATATAGGAATTTATTGATTTAATAACCTCAAAATTAGTTGGTGGTGTATTAAAAAGGTCGTTATGGATATGATATAATTCTCCCTTAGACAGTGTGCTTTCGTAATGTAAAGCCGAAAAGGGAAAATTATTCATACCTGATTCAAAATCGTTCGAATCTAATTCTTTTTTTGGATTAAATTTGATAAAATCGTTTTGATTGATTTTTGCTAAATTAATTATTTCTATTATCGAGTTTAACATCATACGCGAAAACTTAATCCAATTCTCCACATAAGTTTCAAGATGAAACTCAGCGTCGTCAAATAAAGAACTTACAATGTAGGGCGTATAGGAATCAAATGATGATCTAATATAGAACTTATTGTATTCTAAATCTTTAAAAAATGTAAAATACCCTTTTTCAAAAATAAAGAACTCGTCAAAAGGTTCATCGTTAGAAAAAAATAACGATTCTGATGATCGGAGCTTTGGTACTCCTTCTTCTAATTCCCAGGGTAAGTTGAACGTTGGTTTTAACCTAACATTGTCTAAAATTCTTACTATTTTATCAGCATATTTTTTATCGTAATTCAAAAACTCATCGCGTTTATTCATAAGTGATACTCGTATACGGTTTAACCATCTACTATCGTTTTCTTCAGCGATTGTTTCTGGAATTGTTTTATTCAATAATTCAAGGAGGAGGACTTCCTTACCTTTGATGGGAAAGTTATGTTCCAATGAAATCTGAAGAGCTAAATCTCTTAACATTTTCACGATGAATATAATTACCTTGTCTGTATTTTGATTTAAATCCCACAATTTAAAAGCAAGGCTAATTCGAAAACTTACTACTTCAAACGGAAAATTAAGCCGTAAAGGCAACGATACTGGAAATTTAATCGTAAACAATATTAATTTATCCTTTTTTACACTGTATCTAAAATAATTTTCTATAGAACCGTCTATCTTGAATCCATTCTTCTCGATTGCCTGTTTTAAATTTTCTAGTTCACTTGACGAAAAAGGTCGAAACGACATAAATTGATGACGAAAGTTATTGCTTTAATAAACAAATAAAAGTTCCGATTATTAATTTTTATTATATCCCTATATTAACATTATAAATAGTTAGATTTACTTGATCTTCTTGAGAAGAAATTAAAATTTTGATCTGATTAGGATGGATATCGCAAAATTCAACCAAGAACTAAGCTACAAAATTAATAAAGCAAATGGCTTAGAAAAGCACAACAAAGTTCAAGAAGCTGTGGATTTGTGGTTAGAAATATGCGATATGACTTTAAGAGTCTCAAAAACGCCAAATCTCGAATTTTCTTACAAATCAATGCTTATTGATAAGACTAAACAAATGATAAACCACATCAAAAACCTTAAACAAAAACTCATAAGTCAGAGAAGAGTAACTCAACGTACAGAGAAGAAACCAATTCAACAAAGTGCATATTCAGAAATAAAAACAGAACAAACCCAAAACGAGACCACAGTCAAATCTGTGTCTAATTCAGTATCCGAAAATTCGAATGAATCTGAGACATTTACTACACAGGAAGATATTAAAGAAGTGGAAGCTGTGAAAAATAGTGATATTGAAAATCTACCCATTGGATTCACGGAAATTGAAACGACTGAAGAGTTTAAAATTATAACTCCTCACGATAAAGATCATATTAAAAATATCCAAAGCCAAGATCACAGCTTGGACTTTTCTAAACGGGAAAAGAAGGATTTACCGCTACCAAAAAGAATTGAGCCAGATCCACCCATCGATGCGTCAAATATTACTTGTTTCGCCTGTGGGAGCGAAATTTCGTCTAAATCTAGTAAATGCCCCACTTGTGGTACTGAATTAAAATAAATCTCGATCTTTTTATTAAAAATTGTAAAACTTAGTTAGCTTTTTTACTTGTTTAAAAACACAGAGGCGGCGTTTAAAAAGATTTAACAGTCGCTAAAACCTCCATGATGTTGGCATAACTCTAAAAAATTATTTTTTTGACGATATTAGATACAGAGTTCAATATAATACTGAGAAAATTTAATAATATGAAATTTATTATATTTAAAGTATGGTCAGTTTTTGAAAAAAAGAAGAATGTTTCTTAATCATGAGTAAAAATTTAAAGGATTTAATAGATCGAGCTGAAAATGAAGAAAAAACGGTTGCTCATTTTGTATCAAAGATTGAAAGTTTGCAAATGAAGGTAGCAAGATTAGAAACGAAGTTAGAGGAACAAAAGGAATCTTCCAAACAAAAATATTCAAAACCTAAAAAGGGAAAGCCTGAATCCGAAGAGATGATTCTTTTGAAAGAACAAGTTAGTTCACAAAAACAGGAGTTAGCTCAAACGCAACAGAAGCATGATGTTCTTAAGCAATCGCATAATTATTTGGCCAAAGATTACGAGAGATTAGATAACTTGAACAAATCCCTTGAAGCAGGGATTTCTAAGATAGACAACAAAAACAAGCTACTATTAGAAAAGACCAAGAAGAGTGAGAGTGATTTAACGAATTTAAATAAGCAGGTAAATAATTTGGAGAAAGAAAAAAAAATACTTGAAGAAATTAAATCTAATTTACAAAATTTCGGCGAAGAATTAGAAAAGACAATAGAGGGTTTAAAGAGTAATAATCTCGAATTAAAGAAAGAAAAAAAATTGCTTGAAGAAATTAATTCTACTTTTCAAAATTCAGTCGTAGAATTAGAAAAGGCAATAGAGGGTTTAAAGAGTAATAATCTCGAACAAAAAAGAGAAAATCAAAAGTTATCTAAAACAATAGATACCGTTAAAGCTGAAAACTCTCGTTTAGCAAAGTTTGAGGAGAATATTTCTAATTTAGAGAATAAAGTTGACGGTTTACGAAAAGAAAACGAAGAACTTAAGCAAAAAGAAGCAATATTATTAGCTAATACAATTAATACCATGGAAACTCGTAAAAGAGAACCAACAATTATAGCGGAAAATCTTGTATCAAAAGAATCCCTATTAAAAGAAAGAGGAGATGTAAAAATAGAAGAACCACTTGAAGTCGTAGATACAATAGAACCAGTAAAAATAAATTTAGAAAATGAAATGCTTCAAGAAAAAGCATTCACTCGTAAAAAAGTATGTCCTAATTGTGGAAATAATAAAAAAGATTTTATACGCGAAATTGATGATAAAACCAAATTATTATACACGTATCCAAAAATATACGCTAAAATTTATATATGTGGTGAATGCGGGATTGAATGGAGATAGGGATTATTTCGCAATAAATATTGGTCATTAGAATTCCTTTTTCTTTTTTTTAAAAATTATAGAATTTTCCAACGTCGTTTAAACTATAAACTCCAAATCTCTCAGATCTCTTTCTCTTCAAGGTAATCCACCCCATTCTTGTGTCCTTAAGAGTTAATTGAGTTTTATAAAGAGCCATTATATCGTATATTTGATCACGATATTCTGCTACGCGAATTTTTACTTGTTTTTCCATAGGAGCCTTCATTATATTGTAAATTGCATATACATAGAATTCAGTTTTTACTAAGTTCAGTTCTATAGCCGCCTCTTTAGCAATGATATGCGTTGCTTGATGGTCTGGATGGTTATTGTTGTCGCTGGGTATCACTATCCGATCTGCATCGTAGATAATCGCTTTAGCAAGATTTATTCCTCTGCTGATTTGATTCAAGGCGTCTTGATCGTGGAATTCAAACAAATGAACAGCTTCAACCGGAAAACCAAAAGCTTTTGCAACTGATTTTGCTTCTTTAAGTCCGATTTCACCTACTTGATCATCGCTTAAATTGATATATTCCTGTGCTTCTTCTATTATAATTTGATCGTTCTTTTTTCCCCATGTGATTAAAGCGCGATTGTCTGTTACATAAACTATATGGACATCATGACCTTCTTTCATCCATTTTAATATTGCTCCTGCACACGAAAATATCTCGTCGTCTGGGTGGGGAGCAAATACAACGATCTTCACAATTTACTCTTAATATCGGTTATTTTGCCTTCTATTATTTTTAATTTCTTCGTATTTTTCAATTGCTCGTTCCCGCCACACGGTATTCCATTTTTTGAATCCAGATTTAACGTACTTTTCTCTTCTATAGAAGTCGTACGAGACCCAATTAAAAAGAACAAAGTATCTCTTTGCACCGCTTTTAATTGTTAAATTTCTTGACCTAACACCTAAATCGTTCCGTAAGTGATCCACTAATCTCATTTCAACTGCATCTTGAAGTTTTCCCTCAATAATAGCATCTTCGTATAAAATGCCTTCTTCAATGAAATACGCTCTTACCTCATCAAATATATTTCCTCGGCATAGCAGAACTTTTTCTTTGTCTTTATTGAAGTTTAACTCCTTTAAACCCTCTTTTACTAAATCAACAGTTTTCTTTACGGGCATTTTATTCTTCCAGTTTTCTCCTTTAAACAGGTTAACAGGAAGAGTTTTAAAAATAGTTTTTTCAGGTTTTTTTCGATAAAAACCAATAAACGCATCCCCAACCAAATCTCCAGTTCCGCTATCATCTATTTCAATCGTCATTGTTCCGTATTCAAAACTTTTTATAAAAAATAGTGATTATATTAGGATATTAAGAATAATTTAAAATTCCTTTGAACATTAAGAGATTCCTAATTAATAATAATAAATAGTTCTAAGATAGTGAAAAATGGAAGTTGAAATTTTAGTCATCGGGAACGAAATTCTTATTGGAAAAACTCAAGATACTAATTCAAATTGGTTAGCTAAAAGAATTGCTAAATATGGTCATAGACTAAAAAGGATCACTGCTATTGAAGACGATATTGAGATTATTTCAACAACTCTGCAAACTATTTTAGAACGCAAACCCGACATCATAATTACAACAGGTGG
>Ga0209979_1001086_pt1 | contig 31579 bp, 19 predicted proteins | sample AnhtaG_FD_183114 | JGI IMG/M metagenome (GOLD analysis project Ga0209979, IMG submission 183114) | Deep subsurface microbial communities from Anholt, Denmark to uncover new lineages of life (NeLLi) - Anholt_01485 metaG (SPAdes) (version 2) | ecosystem: Environmental > Aquatic > Marine > Oceanic... | reverse complement strand
GAAAAGGAACGGCAAGACGCAGCCCGGCGCTATGCAGGCGAGGATGAGAAGCATTTTGTCGATTACGGTATGGATTGCATGACCAAAAGCGTCAAAGAGCAGAGGCTGATCAGAAAGGTCCAGAAGGATTGTTGGGATGTATACAATGAAAAAGAACCGCTAAGCTACGCCGATAAAGAGCCCTGGCAGGCCCGGATTATTGTGCCAAAACCCTTTGAGACTGTTCAATATGGCGCAGCGGCTGTCAGGAAGGCTTTTTCACCAAAGTTTCTGAGCATCAAAAACACAAAGAACAAGAATGCGGGCGATTTCTGGCAGAAAGTCATGGATTTTCAGCTCAATGAGCAACATGCCAATTTCATATTGAATTTTACGGATGCGACAGTCATGGCCCTTGCCGTAGGTATCAGCCAGGAGATGATCCCCAGGTGGGTACCCGGAAAAGGGCTTCAATACAGCCTTATTGAGCCCTGGAAGATACAGCGCGAGTCCGATGCCTTATCCCGGGATTCGCAGTCCGGTATGTACTGGATTCATCAGGAGTGGCTTGATTATTTTGTGCTTGAGAAAGGTGAGAAGGCCGGAAGATATTTTGATGTGGGCCGGGTCCAGCAGATGGAGAGTCATAGCCCTGATGACAATATATTTACCACAAAAGAAGCCATCAATGCGCGCAAGGATATGACCTGGGAGCGGTCTAGATTCCGAAAGCTCATTCTAACCAGTGAGTTCTGGGGTATTGTACTCGATCCAAAGGGTAGTCTTTTACTGCCCTCCGCAACATATACCTTTGCGGGCGGAAGGGTGATCCAGTTACCAAAGGCAGTACCTTACAACACGCTGCGCTGGCCCGGGATCTCATTCTCTCCCCTGCCCAATATCCTGCGCCATGGTGGCAGGGGCCTGCTTGAGGGTATCATGAGTATATGGGAGGCAATGAACAACATCATGTGCCTTCATCAGGACTACATGCAATGGATTGTCAATCCACCAAAGGAGATCAATATCGATGCCCTGGTAGATCCGGACGATGCCGAGACATGGCCGGGTAAGGATGTGCTGACCAAGGCAACAGGGCAGGGCCAGCAGGCCATACGCATTGAGCAGCGGCGGTCCAGGACCAGTGATGTCCTCGCAAATGCCCAGCATTATGATCAACTCTATCAGAGAGGATCATTTGTAACCGATGCCGTCCAGGGACTGCCCGGATATCGCAAGGATATAACCTACAGGGAATCTGCCATGAATCTGAACCAGGCCATGGGCGTCTTTGGGCTCATGGGAGATAACACCGAAGGTGGAGCTATTGCTGCGGTGAGTGCCGGCCAGGAGATTGTAGAGGCCCATGCCGGTTATAGAGACTATGAGCAGATATTTACAAAAGAGGAACTGCTTGAATACGGCATTAGTCCCAATCCCGAGGCTAAAAATGGCGTGAGTGGCGTACCGAGGTTTGACGGTACTTTTCATATATCCGGGATCCAGGCATTGCTCAAAGAGAATGAGACCCTGGTGAATTTAAAAAGTGTGATCATTCCCCTGGCCGAAAGACCGCGCTTTGCACCATATATTAAACCATATCAAGTATTAAAAGCTATCGAGACCAGGGTGAATCTGGAAGATGAAAATGTCATTGCAACCGAAGATGAGGCCAAGATCATCGATCTACAGATGCAAATGGCCCAGGCCAAGCAGATAGACGCCGCTGAAAAGCTCCAGGAGCTCCAAGAGGCCCTGGGCATTGCGGAGCTGGCAGAGAAGATCGACGCGATCGAGAAGGATGGGGCTGTGAAGACCATTGAGGATAAAAGCCGGGCTGTGAAGGCAATAACCAAACCGGAAAACAAAAAAGAGGGATAAATGGAACAAGGTCCTGATATAGATCCTGTGAAGCAAAAACCGATCGATAGCGTGGAGGCTAAAAAGGCGGAGCGGGAGCAAAAGAAAGAGCAAAGCCTGAGAAAGCAGGCCGAGTTTATCAATGTTGTTATCTCTGAGGAAGGGCAATTGCTTATCGGTCTCATTGCCAAGAAACTGGAGAAAAGGATATTGAAATTGGTATCCGATGATCCGGAAGCAAGGGCATATGAAAAGATATTAAGCGATGTGAAGCATAAGGAGAATCTGGCAAAGAAGGCGATTAACCAAATTTATCAAAGACAGTTTGAGTGATTTTAGATTTTTGATTTTGGATTTTCGATTCGATTTGGGGATGAGTATGGAGAAAGTAAATATCTGCCACCCGAGGAAATGCAGAACCTGCGTATTCTATGAGCGTGGATTGCTTTGTAACTCTGCCGATCGGCAGAACCCCAGGAGGTTTCCTGTCATCAATATTTTTATGAAAAAAAACCAGGCAGGCTGGCTTACACTACCATACGATGAATCTGGTAAATGTCGGTTTTATATTCATGATTCTAATTCGATAGATATCACTGTAGACAATAGTGCAATTGAAAGAAAAATCGTGCATTGTGAGAATTGCGGCAGTACATACACCATCGTTGTTCCAAAATGCTCTTCTTCTTGTGCGCAGCCACAGGATAAGCGTGATAAATCCGCATTTGGTGAAGAATGCAAGGATTGTGGGTCGTGTTTTACGCAAATTTATATAAGGAGAAAGTTAAGCTGATTACATAAAGAAATCAATTATTAGAAAGTCCAGGGGCGATGCCCCCGGGTTAAATAAGCCAAAAAAACGGGTTCTTACCGGCGCCGGAATCAATGGTAAGAGCCCGTTTTTTTTGGCACCCCGCTAAGGCGGGTGAAACTCAACAACCTTAAGGAGGTATATGAGTGATGGCTGAGAAAGAGAAAGACGAAGAGCAGACTACGTTGGATCTTGATAAGGTCATGGAAGAAGGCCAGGTGAAGTTTGACGGAGAACTCAAAGAGGCTGCCGCTACTCCTGGAGAAACTCCCACACCGGACGAGTCCATCGCTGCAAAAAAAGAGAAAGAGGAAGAAGAGCCTGAACACCCCGAAAAGAAAGTCGAAGAAAAAAAAGCGGATGAAAAGCCCGCTAAAGAGGTGAAGGAGGAAACTCCCGAGAAAAAAGAAGAGGAGATACCTGCTAAGAAACCAGAGATCAAAAAAGAGGAAAAACCTGCCCAGCAGTTTGAAGACCATGAGAAGGCTGAGGATGGTTACCGAACCCTGCAGGGCGAGAAGACCAAGGGTGATGAAGACCTCAAAAAGTCCAGAGAAAGAATCAAGGAACTTGAGGATGCTGAAAAGCTCAAGGGAGAGAGAGAAAAGGCAGATAAGGATTTTAATGAATTTGCCGTAGATAAAAATGAAGAGGCCCTCAAGGCAATTGAGGAACTGGATCCGGATGATGACGAGTATCAGAAGGATGTTGCAAAAATCTGGGCAAAAAAAGACGGGGATATCAGAGAATTCATTCGTGAACATCCCGGAGCATCGGGAACAGAAGAAGGGGCAACGACAGAAACCGATCAGACAACAGACGCACAGAACCATGTCAAGGAACTCGCCAAAAAGGCAGACGTGGATCCTGAAGATGAGTATTTCAAGCTGATATGTCAGCAGACCCCTACAGAGGATGGAGAAGGCAAGCCCATGAATTTTGATCAGCAGATCGACTGGGCTATCAACAAGACAAAGAATTATCTGGGTCTCCATAAGCAGGGCTTTCAGAAGGGCCTGGAAGAGGCTGCTGAGGATAAGACCAAGAAAGAGCAAGAGGCGGCTTTGCCCCTGGGGAAAGGTGCTGAGGAAAAACCCACAGTTGAGACCGATGAAGTCAAGCCTGTGTCCCTGGATGATGCCGTAGAAAGTTCGCTTGAGGAGAGACGGATATAACACGGAGGATATAAGTCATGGGTCAAGTATTTACTTGGACATTTGACGCTGCAACGGGCGTCTATAAGAATCATGCGCTCTCGGGCCAGCTGTTAAAGGTTGCCGCCCGGGCGTTCAAATTTGTTCCCTTTACCAAGAAGGAAGACTCTTACGGTAAAGGGATGGGTGAGTCTATCACCTTGATCTATTATAAACCCTTAACCGATCCGACATCGGCACAGCTTGAGGAGCACACTCGGGTCCCTATCGATCAACTCACCATGGGTAAAAAGCAGATCACCATCAAGGAATGGGGCCGGGGCGTTGAATATACGGATCTTGCAAAACAGCTCTCGAAGTTCAATCCCAAGGATGGTGCCCAGGAAGCCCTTATGGATCAAATGAATCAGGCCATGGACGTAGCCGCGGCAACGGAATTTGTTGGTACGGATGCAAAAGTGATCTTTATCCCGACCTCCCTGACAGGTGGTACATGGGATGTTGATGGCACGCCATCCGTGCAGGCTACTTACAACCTGACCAAGAATCATCTCTCTGCGATCAGGGATTACATGATCAAGGATCTACATGTTCCCTTCTACGAGGGTGAGCACTTTATCGGACTTCTCTCTACAAAAGCCTTGAGAGGTCTGAGGAGTGATAAGTGTATCGAGGCATGGAACCTGTATCTGCGCAAGGGTGATCATATCTATCGTGGCGAGATAGGCCAGGTGGAGAGTATCCGCGCGGTTGAGGTAACCAATGAGAGTGCCCTTTCTAATTCCGTGGGTGCCTCAAATGTGCTCGGTGAAGCTGTTATTTTTGGCAAAGATGCCGTAGCCCGGATAGAGATCGAATTTCCGCATCTTCGAGCACAACCGAATTATCAGGGTGATTTTGGCCGCAGGCATGCGGTTGCCTGGTACGGGACCGTAGCCTTTGGTGTGAAATTTCCGGTAGCCACGGATCGATTGGCCAAGATCGTGCGGATTGCGTCAGATGATACTTAATGGTTTTCATCCGCCAGACGCGGACTAAATTGACGATTGTTAATAGTCAATAATCAATAATCAATTAATTATGGGAGGATAGAATCATGTTGAGATCAAATGAGCCAATTGCACTTCCCCTGCATCAACACGTGGACTATGACGATGGCGAGGGCCTCGATCTCGATCAGGCCGTAGGGGATATGGGATCATTCGTGATTCCCTTTAAGTGCGAAGTATTGCTTGCAGGACTGGTAGTAACGGAGGTCTGTGCGGGTACGGTAACCCCGGTTGTCAAATATGACAAGCGGCCCACTGCGGGCAGCGATGTACTCCGGGGTGATGGCGATGTGGCCAATTTTGTCCTGGCCACCACAGCAGCCGGCAAAGTCATGTATGACCAGGCCGAGATGGGCGATATCCTTGAGCCCGGTGAAGAGGTCGTTGTGGAACTGGTTGCAAAGGCATCGGGCGGAACCCCTACGGGCCACGTAAAGCCATTCCTGCTCGTCGCTTATCTGCCGGAGACCAAGACCAATCTGACGGATATGGTTCAGACGGCATAACCAAAAAAAGGTTCAAAGGTTCAACGGTTCAAGGGTTCACCGGTTTAACCGTGAACCCAGAACCGTGAACCCAGAACCTAAAAAGAAAGGAGAAAGACTATGGGAGATTTAGTAGCTACTGATGTAGTGATCAGCGTTCCCGTGGATAAAAGGGATATCGGCCATGGGGCATTGCAGAAAAATGTCACCCTTGCAGATCTCACATTCGGCGATGGGGTATTGACATATCCGACCGGTGGTGTCCCCTTACCGGCCAAGGAGAAATTCGGCTTTCTCAAGGTGATCGATGTGGGCCTGATCGAGCAAGCCTCGGCAAGCGGGTATGTTCATAAGTTTGATCGGACCAATCATACAATCAGGATCTATAACGCCGGCACCGAGCTCACAGGTGGAGTTACTACACCGGCAGCGGTGACATTGAGAATGCTCTTTGTTGGCGAGTAACAACAACAAAACCTGCCACAAAGGCACTAAGTCACGAAGGTTTAAAATTTTAATTATTTTTCTTAGTGTCTTAGTGTCTTAGTGGCAAAAGTAAGGAGTGAGACATGCAGAAATTATTTGTAAAGGAAGTCGGTAAGGACGGCAAGGTTGGTTTACGGGCCGTTCACATCATCCGGTCATGGCAGGAGAGCGACGGAAACCAGATCTATCTCCATCACAATGGCATCTACGGATACAAGGATGGGTCTCCGGTAAAGGATAAAGAGGAATTTGAAATCATCAGTGACGCAAACCAGAAAAAATTGGCAGAGGCCTGGTGGGATCGCACCGGTAAGCAAATCTCTGAGAAATATTACGCAGACCGTAGAAAGGCACAGGAGGCCAGACAGGATGGGCTTGAAGCGGTTATGGGAAGTGTCAGCGATCTGGATGCGGCCCAGTATATCAGGCGGCTTCTCACCGATCGCAAAAAAGATGCATGGTCAGAGCCCATGTCCTGGTTTGAATGCTCTCCTGATGGGAGACCCGATTGGTGGGGTAAGGCAAGCATTATTGAGATCGGCAATTATCGCTACAAGAAACTTGAGGCGGAATCGGTACTACCGGGTGATGAGGAAGACACAAAGTCTGATCCTGGCCCAGCAGAGAAAACGGCAGCCGAGAGTTTTTAGGGGATTGTTTTATGTCAGGTCCCATCATAGACATGCCGGTTCGCGTCTGTGCTTTTTGTGGCGCGATCTATATCGAAGACGCCCAAATGTATGAGGATACGGAGCGGTGCCCCCATTGCGGCAAAGACGTAGATGATTTTACGTACGGACCGGATAAGGATCCTCCGGGGCTGTAATGATTTTCGATTTGTGATTTTTGATTTTCGATTTAGGAGAGAAAATGTTAACGGAGGCACAACCGATGAAAGAATATAAAGAAAAACCGAGTGTTAGTTTTAATTTCGGAGAAAAGGATAAAGTCCAGCCCAAAGGCTTTGAGAATGTGAACATCAATGAAAATGTCACAGTTATTGCCAAGGGAAGAGTAAAATCCATAAGCGATAAAAATGATCAGTGGGATAAAGGAAAGAGATTCAGTATAGAATTGGAATCCTTCAAGATCGTACCACCTGAGAAAAAGGTTACCCTGGATGATGCCATAAAGGATGCACAGAAGAAGGTCTAGTTAATTGTCAATTATCAATTGTCAATAACCGGAGGTTCCTATGGATGGCAAAAAACTAACCAGGGAAGTCCTGGATTTTCTCGATGAAGCCGCACCATCCGATATTCAGGCGAACCAGCGCAGGATCTATGAATGCCTGGATATGGCAGTGGCTATTTTCTGCCGTGAGACCAGGATGCTCCATGCCTCGGTGGATATTACCACTGCGGAGGATAAACAGGCATATGATCTTCCCTCGGATTTTATCGATCTGTATATGAAAAACAGCAATGGGCGGTTCTTTGTCAAGTTCTATGACGGCAGTACCTATTCGTGGCCCCTGAAGACCACCTACGAGAAACTCTTCAAGACAAATCTCACCGATAACAAGGATATTCCCGGCAGATTCGCAATCATTGACAAGGCGGACAAAGAATCCCTTATCGAGGGCACCGCATTTAAAAACGGCGCAAAATCAGGCGGAGAATGTGTTCTTGAGGTTGAGGAGGACGGCCTGCTCTTTACCTCCACAAACAGGGTGTATCCCAGGGATATTATTCACAATACCACGGATAAGTCAACCGGTTATGTGCTTTCTGTCACGAGTGCCACGAAGCTGGTTGCTGCACTCTTTCAGGGTACCAACAATGATTGGACAGTGAGTGATGCCTTTATCATCCAGCCTGCAGCCGAAAAACAACTGGTACTGGATGCTCCTTCCGGAACTGCAGCCTACATCATAACCGTGCCCTACGTCTGCATGCCCTCCCCTGTGTTTTCGGATTATGCCTTCTGGCGGCTTTCATCCAGGGTGTGCAAGGCCATTGCTGCGGGTGCAGCATCCATATTTAAGATCCCTAAAGGAGAACTGAAAGATGCAGCCGTGATCGGCGGAATCTTTGCAGAGGAGATAAACCGGTCGCGCATTGAGCGGGCTCAGGCCAGACTCCAGGGCGGCCGGTATCGCGGACGATATTAATCATGCCACAAAGGCAAGGAAATCTAAAATCTAAAATCTAAATCTAAGACGGAGAAGAACCATGGCACTGACAAAGGCAAATATCCACACCGAGATCCGGACCCTGTTCAATGAGGCGGCAGCCGGGTTTTTTGACAACACCGATGTCAATAACTGGATCGATCAGGCCGCCATCGATATCTCATCCAAGGCCCTATGCTGCGAGGACGGATCTCAAGAGCTCACATTGGTCGAGGGTATACTCGAATATGCCAGGCCAACCGGCATTATCAAGGTCATATCCTGTCGATTCGAGAATAAGGGTTTGTATAGAATTGAGCCCAAGCAGATCGGCCACCTCGGGTCCACAACTTCCGGGCCGCCGCAATTCTTTTATGAATTTGCCAAAAAGATAGGGATATATCCTGTGTGCGATGCGGCCAGTGCCACAAAAAAAGTGGGTGTCCTGGGTGCAAAAGAAGTGGACAGCATAGTGGATGCCACCTTTCCGGATGAATATCAGCCTTATGCCATTCTCTATGGCCTTTATCGCGGGTTACTCAAGGATAAAATGTATGCCAATGCCAATAATGTGTTGACCATGTACCTGAATAATCTCCTGTTTCACCGGCAGGATCTCCAGGAGCGAGGCCAGGACTACAGGGATATGATGAAACTCGCGGACCGGACCGTAACTGTAAAGGATTAATCTGAAACCGTAATGCCAACTGTAACAGGATACGTCAGATGCACGACTGGAGGATGGGTTCTTAAGCAAAACAATGCTTGCGTTCTTCCTGGCAAGGGCACAACGGGAGATGGTGGCTCGACCTGGGAACTTATACAAGGGAATAAAAAGCAATATCAATCTTTAGCCAAACTTGGCACTTACAATGATACTTGTGCGGATGCTGGGGGAGATCAAACGCACTGCGAGGGTCCAAATATGTGCAATGAAGGAGGAGACGGTTGTGGAGGCTGGCCATGCGATTCCTGTATATCTTATTATGATGATTGGGGTGATTTCTTAGTTCCATATATAGATTATGCAGGACCGAAATGTAATGTTTATAAGAATACACAGTTGATTTACTATGAATGGGAATGTGTATGAAAGATCTTTCTAAATTACAAGTATTTTCAAGGGGCTTTCTTCAGGATGCACTCACCTTGATGAAGGTTATGGAAAGGGAGAACCTCACTCAGGAGGATATCCGTGAGTATTTAGCATGTCTGTTTAACGGGAAGGTTAAAAAAAAAGACTCAGGCGAGTCCCTGAAGCCCGGAGAAAAAAAGAGTTCGCAAACGTCCGGTGGGGCAAAAGAAGACCCTGACCGGAAGTGATGAATCCGCCGGAGGCGGAGTAATAGAAATGGCCGATTTTGCATACGATGCCGGTAACCCGGAAACAATCGACAGGAGTGAAGAGAAGACGATCACTGTTACAGGCGGATGTCCGCCATTCATCTGGACCGTGGCAGGCACAGGATTCACGCTCCAAAATTCTACCACTATCGGCCGGACCAATATCTTGATTGCCGATCCCACCGCATGCGGAACAGCTGTAATAACTGTCACGGACACATGGTCGGATATAGCCGCATATGTCCGGGCATTGCTGGCCGAGCCCAGTGCATTGCTCTTCGGTGATGATGAGATCGAAAACTGGAAGAAGCAGGCATGCATGGATATCTCAAGCAAGGCCCTGTGTTACGAGACATCGGACGTTATTACTCTGGTAGAGAATCAACTGGAATATGCCAAACCGAGCGGTTGCATCAAAATCTATGCGTGTCTGCGAGGTGGTCCGGGTTGGATTCAGCATTTTGATAATACAAATTGGGAAACTTATCCCCTTGGTATGTATGGTACCGATCAGCCAGTTTGGGACGGCTCTCAGTGGGTGTTTGCCCCGGAGAATCCAATTGGGTATTTAGATGAGCTACGCACGTGGGTAGAGAGCTATAGACCGACGAAGATTAGGTTGACTATTGCAGCTGAGGGCGGTGGCAGTGGGCCGTTTGTAGTTGCGCTTTATGATACTAACGACGATGTACTCGTGGGAGATGCTGACTATACTTCTTTGGACGAATTGACGATTACGTGGGGTGACTATGATATTGGATACCTTTCGTTCGAGGCTGGAATCGGGGGTTATGAGATTACCAATATAGAATTCTATACAACTACTGAGCCAGACAAAGGCCTTATGAAGATTCATCCCCGGCAGATCGGCCATGCTTCGGAGATGAAATCAGGCCCTCCGGAATTCTATTATGATTTTGCCGGCAGGCTCGGATTTTATCCGGTGTGTGACGAGGCAAATGCAGGCAAGAATGTGACGGTACTCTTCTCCAAGCTGACCGATGATATATGTAATATCCCGATCGAATATCGCCTGTATGCTGTGCTCTATGTTCTTTATCGTGCCCTGATCAAGGCCCGAAAATATGCGAGCGCAAGGATAATAGTGAAGATCTATCTGAGGAATCTCCTGTTTCAGCGCCAGGATCTCTATGAGCGCGGCGTAGATACGCGGGAGATGATGAAGCTCCTGGATAAGGCGATGAGCAAGGAAAGATAGACGACAGACGACAGATGGCTGATAACAAAAAACCCAAAGAAATAGTGATCCCGGAAAGGAAGCCGCCCGCTTTTCCGCTCGAAATCCTTGAGGGCCAGGATACGGAGATCATAACAACAGAGAGAAAACCCAATCTCTTCACCCTGGGCATGCCTCAAACGGAAAATATCGACCTGATGCGCAAGCAGTTTCTTTTTATCGGCGAGTGGGATCCGAGCGAGGATCCGCTGAAGATCGGGGAGCAGAATTTCTCCGTTCTTGAGAATTACCGGTATAAGGATTTCGGCCTTGAGGGTGTAAATGGCTATACCAAGATCAACACGACTGCACTTACCACATATCTTAAAGGCCGCAGCGGCATACAGCTTCGCACCCCATACGCAGTTAAATCATATGTCCTGGTCCAGGCAGAGAACACCGGTTTGTCCCTATCCGCAGTAAAAGAGAATCGCACGACAATTCCATCCCAGGGTGATTTTCAGGCAAGTGTCCTGCACACGGATGCAGCGGGAGCGGGTCTGGGCCGGTTTTCGCCCTATCCCCAGGGCTATATAGCATACACCAATGAGAAGGAATCCTGCATCTATGCCGGGGTAGAGAGCCGCTGTGCGGGATTTTTCACGTTCTATGTCCCAACTATTATCGGGGCAACCGATATTAGCTTTGTGGATGGCGGGGCCGGAGATGATACCATTACTGATGGCGGTTCAGGGTTTATAACTGCCGGGTTTAAAGTCGGTCATCAAATCATTGTTACACTATCAGCGAATAATAATGCTGAATTTGTATTAACAGGCGTTGCCGCCGGAACCCTTACGCTCGAAACAGGCGTGCTTACTGCTGAAGCCAATACAAGTGCAAAAATTACTGTCGCAGACAAACCTTACCATATAGATGCCAAGGACCATACCGAAAAAGTTAATAATGCTCTTCAGACCGAAGACCAGATAGTTTCCATCGATGGAGATACACCAGGAAATAAATGGATTATTCTCACCACAAGACCTGCTCAGGCATTTAAATATTACTTAAAATCTGTAAACGCTACAGGCTCGGCCACACTCACTTGCAAATTTTGGGATGGAACGGCTCTTGTATCTACCGCCGGTACCTCGGACGGAACCGATAATGGTAGTGGAGCGATGAAACAAACCGGGACTTTCTCATTTACATCTACCGATGGATCGGCTAGGCCGCTTCACTTTGAGGGGCTATATCTTTACGCCTATGTTTTTGAACTATCAGCCGGAAGTGCTGAAATCTATCATATTACCGTAGATGCACCATTTCAGAATATCCCGGACAACTGGGATGGGGTTTATAGGCCAACGATAAGCTTCCAAGTAACGAGAGGGCGCACTGCGGCTGCGAGTTCAACAAACAGCGATGGCGTGATTAAAACAGTGCAATCCGGCTCAGTACCATACGGCCATGGTTATTCGTACATACACGAAGTGAATGCGATAGATTATGGGAATCTGCAAATAGGCACTGAAATAACAGCAAATGCCCTGGTCCGCACAGTTACAGCGAAGACCTCAATTCCCGCTGTGGGTTTCTATCCCTCTTGGGCTGGCTTCGCATATGGGGCAGATGTAACCAAAATTCAATTGGTAAATGAAGGAGATAATTTCCAATGGGCCGGCTTTCGACCAGGAGATAGCGTTGTAGTCACAGGAACAACGAATAATGATGGAACCTATACCTTAACCTACCTGTTAAACGGTGGTATGACAGCCTATTTTGCAGGGGCGACATTTACGGCGGAGAATGCCGCAGGTGCCATCTTTACCAGGGTTCCCCATTATTACGTAGACACCAATGCCTCCGCTGATTGGTACAACGCTGATAGCGGATATGCTTTTACCTATAAATTGCCGGAGGATACTGCTGGAACCGGAGATTATAAAGACTACACCATGGATGTACTTTTGCCTTCATATACGGATTATCCTGTTGGTGCCGTCATTGATGCACTTGATGTAAATAATCCGATAATAGTTGGATTTGAGGAACGCATGTCGGCAATTCGTTTTGAGATGATAGCCGATCTTATAAATACGAATAGCGTAAAAATGAGAATCGGATGGTGGGATGGGGCACAATACAATACTGGCGAAGGACAATCCGATAGCACGTATGGGCTTCCCGGTACGGAAGGCGTGAATAAGTCTTTCAATAGAACCGGGATATTAAGCTGGAAGCCGCCAGATGAAAAAGATGAATTCAGACAAACCTTATTTGGGAAAAATCTTTATTACTATGAAATTTCAGTGGATGGAACGCTTACAGGCACAGAGGGTGGTCCCGCAGAAGTAGTCATTGATACCGTTATGGGAATCCCCGCACAGAGAACCATCAAGGGCTATAAATTTCCTGCCCAGTACAGAAACCGGCCCTTGTTGTGCGGATTTGTGGATGGCAAAGAAGGCAACCGGGTCGATTACGGCATGGCCAACACCACATCCGTATTCAACGGAGAGGATAGTTCTTTTGGCTCCAGGGGGCCGCTATATTTCGGCGGGAGTGAGGATCTCAGCGCATATTGCGAGATCTATAACCGTTTCGGATCATCTATCTATACCACGGGGATCTTTACCAAGTCCACAGAGACCTATGTTTTAATCGGCTATGATGTAACTAACTGGCAGATACATCAGATCTCGAGCATCATAGGATGTCCTGCCTCTGAGACGATGGATACTGCGGAGGTTGGATATGACATAGGCGCTGAAGCAGTGCGAAACATTGCCATCTGGCTCTCCTACATAGGCCCGGTGATCTTTGATGCCGGGGTGCTCGTGCCTACAATAGGAAAGAAGATCAGATGTTATTTTGACAAGACCGATGCCCGGTGTATCAATTATGCCGCGATCGATAAATCACACGGGAAGGTGGATCCGGATAACATGGAATACAATCTCTGGATTCCTTCCGGCTCCGGGCAGACCACATGCAATGTCTGTCTTTGCCTGGATCTGGTGAGAAAAAAATGGTTTGTCAAGGTCCCGGCAGGCTCGGATGCCTATCCCCAGGCCGCATTTCGCGTAGCGGATGATTACGGGGCGGAATATTTATATGGGCTCCGGGATAACGGCCATATGATGCGACTGGAGCATGGCACAGACTGGGACGGCAATCCCATTGCCCAGAAGGTTGCGGGTGCGGATCTTATCCCCACCGGGGATATGTTCGATTACACGGAGATCAGGCGGGTCAAGCTGGCATGTATCTCCACAACCGAGGATGTAGCCGTGACCATCAAGCACTACAAGGATGGCTCTGCATCTGCCACTACATTGTTTGGCGCCAGGATTATCGGGGTTTCTGACATCACGTTCTCCAAGACCGCATCCCCGGATACCATTGTCACCGTTGGAGGAAACTTTAACACTGCGGGTTTCAACGCAGGCGATGAGATTACAGTTTCGGGTGGCACAGCTAATGATGGTACATACGATATTGTCTCCATCTCAGGAGACGGCCTGACAGCCACACTAGGTGAGGATGTATTGGTTCAGGATGAAAATGATACGAGTGCCATCATCACTAAATTGACTGCCCTTGATGCAGACGGAAGCAACCGGCATACCAGGGCAACGCAGAACCTGAATCTTCAGGGATGGTCCCATAGGATCGAGTTTTCCGTGAGCACCTCCAGTGAGAGTAAAGGTGTGCGAGTGTTGGGATGGAATATGCAATATAAGGTCATACGGGAGGATACGTGAAGAATTTGCCACTAAGACACCAAGACACAAAGAAAAACAATTAGATATATACAAACAACTTCGCGCCTTAGTGCCTTCGTGGCGAGAAAATTGAGGGTGGCTTGATTGCCTGGGTATGGCGGGATGGTATGGTGGGGAAATTAATCTGATAATCGTGGTAATCATGATAATCGGATAAGGAGAAAGCTATTGAAGGATGGATCTATTTCAAAGATTCGGCCTTGTAATTATATTCATGGGCATGACGGGTGGAATAGTGACTGACCTCGGAACAAGTGATTTGGGCTGCGTTATTGTATGGGCGCATATAGTGGTTGGCGGGTTACTATTCATATTCGGTAAAAAAGGAGATAGATGATGAACGGTGCAACGGATTATTATTATGGGCGGGCATTGCGCAGGGTCATGGCCACGCCGCAGGATGTGCGGGCCATTGCCCCTACCGAGGATATAACCCTACAATATATATCTGCCAAGGCAGGCGAAGAGGAACAGGCAAAATCCGCCGAAGCCAGCCGGGAGATGGGTAGAGAACGCCTTAAAGAGAGAGGCCGCCAGGCAGGCGAAAGGGTTGGATTAAAAAAAGAGAGTTTGCGTGAGGCCCGCCGCCAAGGCAAATGGGCCACCGGGATCTCTTTAGCAAATCTGGCCCTTACAGGCTGGGGTGGACATATCAAGATCAAGGAAGCAAAGAAGCAAGAGGCACTGACCGAGAAACGCATACAGGCCATAGATGAACTCATGGGATTAAAGCGACAATATCAGAAGGATCTGAGTGATCTCCTCGTGCCTCATATCAAACGTTCCTGGCATCAGAGATTGCGGTCCTCATACGGATTTGAGGCGACATAAAGAATCTGCCACCAAGGCACGAAGTCACAAAGAAAATAATTAAATCTTAAAACCTTAGTGTCTTTGTGTCTTAGTGGCAAGCATTGGAGGAAGCCATGATCAACCTTAGCACCCTATACACCCCGCAAACCGCTGCCGTCACCGGCAAAAAGCCACGGATCTCTCTGGCCGATGTTCTCTTTGCCCAATCACCGGCATATAGGGCATCTGTTGAGCGCAAAGAAGATATCGATCTTCAAAAGGAGAGTCTCGCGATGGAAAAAGAGATTTCGGAAAAGGAGATGGGCCTTGCAAGAGAGCAGATGGCTGAGTCCAAGAAACAGGCCAAGGTATCCACCGGCATAAATCTGGCCACACTCGGAATGGGCGGGGCTTATCTATACCAAAAGTCGAGACCGGCCGCTCCAGCCACGACAACTTCACTTGCAACCGTATCAGCGGAGGGAGGCGGCAGTGCTGTACCAGTTTCTGGGGCCGCTCCCGCGGTTGAAGGTGGAGCAACGACCGGAGGCACTAGCCCTTATCTTAAAGGTGCCGGCGTACTAGCACTTGAGTATGGCGGCCAGAAATATGGCCAGCCATTGGCAAGCAAAATGCATGAGGAATATGGTGGTGATGAGGCCACATGGAAGGGTACGGAATTGGTTGCACGCAGGGCCGGTCAAGGCACGATCATTGCCCCTGGTTGGGGTACTGCTATCGGCGCAGGTGTCGGCCTGGTGGAGGCATTTGCTACAGAGGGCGAAGGTTGTATTATCATTACGGCAGCCACGGCTCCGGATTCCTATGAAGTACAGGTTGCGCGGGAATACCGCGATTTGTTTCTCTCACCAACTACATTGAGAGGATACTATATCATAGCAGAGAAAATCGTGCCCCTTATGACAAGATATCGATCTATCAAAAGATTAATCAAACGACATTTGGTGGATAACCTTATCACATTCGCACGCTGGCAATTGGGTATTTGGGGTTTCGATGAGCTAAAGTCCAGGCCCTCAAATACGGCCATCTGTATCACATGCGTCTTTATTCTTCTATGTGATGTTATCGGCTCAAAGAGGAGATCATATATAAGGTTTAACACTGAGATAGTTTGAAATTGTCAATAGTCAATCGGCAATCGGCAATCTAAAATCGAAAATTATAAACGGAGTTTATCATGGTAGCAAATCCCTATACAATGGTACCCCAGGCCCTGGAGAAGACCCGACTCACCCTGCGGGACATTATGAATGATTATGTCGGCCAGAAGATCCAGGAATCTAAGATGAAGCTGACTTTAGCCCAGATAAGTGCCGAGAGAGAAGCCATACAGCTTGAGGGAGAAAAACAAAAGCTCACTACCGGCCTTGATCTTGCCAAGCTTGCATCCGAGGAGCGATTTCGAGGAAAGCGACTAGGATTGGAGGAACAGCGGCTTGCCGAGATTTCACGTGGCAGAAAAGCCACCGAGGAACTCACCGGATTCAGGGCAGAGACCGAGAGAAAGAAACAGGAGGCCCTTGAGGGAGAACAAAACTGGCTCAATGAAGAGAAGACCGTGGAAGATTGGGCCGGGATTTCAGGATTGAGCCCCACACAGAAGGAAATCTTTCTGAGCTCTTATCCTGGCGGAACCGTCATGAGACGCAGGGACTTACATGGGCAGATCCAGGATCTCAGAAAAAACCCTGTCATGAACTTTAAATTCGCTCTCCTCGGCAATATCGACCGGCTGCAGGCCCTAAACGAAGAATTGAAGAATCCAGACCTTACTCCAAATCAAAAAACGATCCTGGAAGGCCAGTATGACACCCTTTACAACAGGACCAACAATCTGAAACGGTTGGTTGACTATATGGATAAAGGGAAGAAAAAACTTACACCTAAGGAACTCTCAGAGATCAAGGAGGAGGCAATGCTTAACTGGGAGGGGTTGACCGATGATGTGAAGAAGCGATACGGAAACGATTACAGGAAATTTGAGAAGGGATTTGTGGATGACTATCTGGATACGCTGAGCCGGGGATCCCTGAATCTTGAGGAATTAAAGAGAAAAGCCGGCAAACAGGAAACAGGAAAAGAAGATTATAGTGATATCATGGACAAGCTTAATCGATTGGAGGGGATGAAACTCAGAAACATTAATGTTGAGATGGTAAAAAAACGGGTGGGCAATAAGATAAATGCCGGAGACATAAAAGGTGCTAACAGTTTAATAGATCATCATCTGAAAATTGCTCAGAAAGCAGCGAAAAAGAAACAGAAAGCTATAGAACCAGTCAAAAAGAAAGAGAAAAAAGTTTCTCCTAAACCGGAAGAGCGAGAACGGCCTGCAGCAACCAAGGAGGAACTCGATAAATTAAGCCTGCAAACGCAAATGCTCACGCCGGCTGATAAGATAAAAATAAAAAAAGAGGCCAAGAAGATAAAGGAACTGAACCCCGATATAACAGAGCAACAGGCCAGAGTACAAGCGGAACTCGATTTCATAAAAAAACGGGAAGTGATTTCAATTAAAATTCCAGCGTTCGAGGCTGGACGGAAGAAAATGCTGGAGCAAGATATTGCCGAGCATAAACGAAGAGGTCGCGGACAGCGAGGGATTATTAATCTGAGATCTCTCTTTAAATAAACCTTCGTGTCTTGGTGCCTTTGTGGCGAAGTCCTTAAAAAGAAATCAAGATGTTTAAATCACTAAATGAATTCGATACCTGGTTACAAGGGCTAAAAGGAGAAGAAGTAGGCAAGAGAACTTTAAGCCTTGGCCAGGCAGATATAAGCCTTGAGCCTGCCGAAGGAGAGCGGGGCTTCCTGGAGGAAACGGTATCTGCATTAGGAGCCGGAGCTGTAAGCACATTGGGCGCTATCGGCGGGACCGCGGAGATGCTGGGGATCCCCGGAGGCAAGACCGCCCGGGAATACTGGGAAGAGATAGGCCAGCGAGAATCCCTGGGTAGGCCTGAATATCTCCAGGAGGGCACTATCTGGGAGCATCCGGAACGGCTGGCGGACTGGAGATGGTGGGCAAGAAGCGTGGGTGAAAACCTTCCCAACATGGCGGCCATGATGCTACCCGGGCTTGGCGCCATGAAAGCTGCAAAACTTTTTGGCTGGGGTGCAAAGGCGATAAAAACTGTGGCGTTGGCCGCGGGCTGGAGTGGTGCATTCACCGTGGAGGCCGGTTACACCTATAACCAGGCAAAAAAAGAGATGGCCGGCCAGGGATACAGCGATCAGGAGATTGAGCAGATCGCTACAATGGAAGGCCTCACAGTGGGTGTGGTCAATGGCATCCTTGAGATCTTGCCATTCAAGGCATTGTTTCTGGATAAGATGGGTGGTCCTCGGGTCATAAGGAGAATAGTCCGATGGGCTTGGGTTGAAGGCACTACGGAAGTAGCTCAGGAGGCCGTGAATGTCTATGTGGAGAAACTGGGCCACAAGCCGGATCAAACGTTATCTGAAAATATCGGCCGTTTGATCGAAGCCGGTATTATTGGTGCCACCCTTGGCGGCGGTGTTGCGGTCACAGTGGGTAGATATGGCGTTGAGCCGGAAAAGAAAGAAGAGATCGCTATCGGAGAATCAGGCTCACCGGACAATGCCGACTTGATCAAGGATATCGGAGAGGAGCCCGCCCTTAAAGAGAGGGCGGCTGAACAGGAAGAAATCTCGGAAAAGGAGGAAATCAGAAAGAATGCCTCGGATCTGCTTGACCAGGTGATGATTGAGGAAGAGGCAACGGCTGAAGAGGTTCCGGAAACGGAAGAGGAAGTGCTACCTGAAGAGATTACCGGAGAGATAGTTCCGGAGAGAGTTGAAGAGCCTGAAGAGATCTTTGAAGAGCCTCTGGAAGTCGCTCCGCCAGTGGAAGAAGAGATTGAAGAGGTTGAAGAAAAGCCCACTGCATCTTTCTTGGCGTGGCAGGAAACCCCTGAAGGCGACCATGTTGCCATGTATAATATCGAAAGTGGTCCCAAAGAAGGCACTCAAGTAATGGCTGAGGGACTTAAAAGAGAAGGCATTGAGATACCGGAGACGCCGGAGAAGCCCCCAAAGGTGGTCCCAGTCAAAGAAAAAGTTGAAGAGCCCAAGCCTATCCCAGAGGCAAAAGCTAAAGAGCCTTACAAAAAAACATTAAAGGAATATGTTGAAGATTATGGAGCAGACTGGGAAAATGTTAAGACCAGATTAGATACTGGTGAAAAAGTTGAATATGGACGTTTAACTGGACTTGAGGGAGACCGTACAAGAAATGCAGTTAAATATCATTGGCAAGAGGTAGATAAAGCAATAAGAGAAGGCAAAATCACTTCCCATCCCGATTATCCTGAATTGGGAAAGCTTGAGGAAGAAAAACCCGCCAAGAAAAAACCAGCCAAAGCCGTAACCACGATCACCGGGAAAAAGGCAGAGGAAGAGATCGAACCTGTATCCGAGATCCCCAAAGAAGGCGTCAAGATTAAGGTAAAGACCGGTGGAACCGGTATTGTAAAAAATGTAAGAATGTTAACCAGCGATCAATCGGAAATGCAGAAAGGAAGCAGGTTTTTGATAGAGGTTACAAAGTCAAAAGATGTCTTTGTCAGTAAAGAAAATGTCAGAGAGGATCAGATTTCCAAGATCTGGAATAAAGAAAAGAGACGGTGGATACTCTTTGAGTCAAAGCCGCTTGAGGTGGCAGAGGTGAAAGAAGAGGTCCCGGCTGAGAAAAAACCCAGCCCAGCAGTAACCACCATCACAGGCAAGAAGGCAGAGGAGCCTAAGCCGAAAGCCATTGAAAAAATTAAAGAAGAAGCCGAACCCGAAGTTACTGTTTTTAAGATAGGTGATTATGTAACAGTGCGAGGCGGGTTTGATGCCCCTACTACGGCTGAATTTACAGGCAAGGTCACTCATATCAATACAGATTCTCATGGAAATCAGGATTTAAGCATTGATGGAGGGCGGCATTTTTCGGCCATGAATTTTAAGTTGACAAAGCCCCCAAAAGAGCCTATAATTAAAGAAAAAGAGGTAGAAGAACGTGCCGAAGAAAAACCTCGGATATTACGGGAACCTGGCGAAGAGCCATTGGAAGGAGCACCGCCCGAACATGTACCGGGAGCTAGAGAAGAAAGGGCTCCTGGAGAACGCCCTCCTGCACGTCGAGGAGAGGACTTCGGAGGATATGGTGAATCTGATATCAGATCACGGCCTGAAGGAACACGAGGCCTGGGAGATGGTGAAGGAAAGATACGTCCTTCTCCCGAGCGAGGAAGACCAGCCGAGCTTGGCCGTCAACACTCTTCTGGAAGAAACTACCGAATCACCGACGCCGACGCCCTAGAAGAGGGTGGCCCGGTTGCCAAATACGATCGCAATATCGCAGCGATCAATCTCCTGAAAAAAATCGAAGGCGAAAACCGTCCAGCAACCCCCGAAGAGCAAGTTACGCTGGTTAAGTATGTGGGGTGGGGTGGTCTATCTGAAGTCTTTAAATCTCCTGCCTGGAGGGAGACACCCTGGGATAAGCGAGCTAAAAAACTGGAAGCTCTGCTTACCGAGGAAGAATACGAATCCGCACGTAAAAGCACACCTAATGCTCATTTTACATCTCCCTTAGTGATGAATCACATATATGATGCCCTGAATTGGATGGGCTTCGATGGTGGTCGGATTATAGAACCATCCATGGGGATAGGTCACTTTTTTGGCCGTATGCCTGGCGATTGGAGAACCAAGCTGGTTGGAATCGAGCTTGATTCAATTTCGGGCAGGATAGCGAAACTTCTTTATCCCGATGCAGATGTCCGGATTCAGGGATATGAAGAAACTAAACTGCCTAACAACTTCTTTGATCTCGCCATTTCTAATGTACCTTTTGGGGATTACAAGGTATTTGATCCTGATTATGCCAAGCTAAAGTTTTTCATCCATGATTACTTCTTTGCCAAATCCCTCGATAAGGTGCGTCCCAATGGTCTGATTGCCTTTATCACATCGGCTGGAATGATGAATAAGAAGGACAAGAGGATCCGGAGATACATTGCCGAACGTGCTGAACTCATCGGCGCTATCCGTCTGCCCAGCAATGCCTTTAAGAAGATTGCCAATACCGAGGTTACAACCGACATTATCTTCCTGAGAAAGCTCAAAGAAGGAGAAAAACCGAAAGGAGTTGTCTGGCAAGATGCGCTGGCCTGGGAGACTAAAGAAGGCGACAGCTTTCCAATCAATGAATATTTCCATAATAACCCTAATATGCAGCTCGGCAAGATCGTACGGGACAAGCTGCATTACCAGAGGGCCGGTTTAGAGTCCGACGGCCGTGATCTTGGTGAAGCCCTGAAAGGGGCCATAGAAACCATGCAGCAAGGTTTTTATGAGAAGATAAGGCACAAGGCGACCACAGAGGGACCTAAAATCGCCGATATGGTGCCGGCTCCTGAGCACATCAAGAATTTTGCTTATTTTGCTAAGGGCGATAGCATTTATCAGAAACAGGTGATAGAGGGAGTGGCGCAAACGCTGGTCGTCAAGTTAAGCAAGACTGATATGATCAGGATGAAGACCCTCATTAACCTTAGAGATAAAACCCGCGGGACGTTACACAACCAACTGGAGAACAAAGAAGAGCTACTTGAATCCGATTTGAAGGAACTCAACAAGCTCTATGATAGTTTTGTTAAGAAATATGGGCCTATCCATGAAAATACAAATGTTAGACTTTTTAAGGGGGATCCGGATAGGCCCCTTCTTCTTTCTCTCGAGCATTGGGATGCCGATAAGAAGACCGCAACCAAGGCGGACATCTTTCGTCAGCGTACCATGGCTAAGTATATCCCTGTCGAGAAGGTTGAAACTGCTGAGGATGCTTTAATTGCAACGGTTTTTGACAGGGGACGGATCGATTTTGCGCACATGAGCAAGATCTCCGGGAAGTCAGAGGGAACACTAAAGGAAGAGCTAAAGGGCCTTATCTTTCTGGATCCTGAGAAAAACGGGTGGCAGACGGCTGAAGAATATCTCTCGGGCAATGTTCGCACAAAACTGGAGGCGGCTGAGGCAGCGGCAGAGATAGACCCCAAGTATAAAGAAAATGTAGCAGCCCTCAAAAAAGTACAACCTGAAGACAAAATGCCGTCTCAAATTACTGCCCGATTAGGTGCCAACTGGATCCCTGAAAAAGATATCGAAGGTTTTCTATTCCATCTCCTTGAAGCAAGAGGTTATAAACCCCGGTACATATCTGCCACGTCGCAATGGGTTTTGGAGAAAGAAGAGGGGCGAGTCGGAATCAATGATGTATTGAACGAACAGAAATGGGGCATCCCCGACGTAGATGCCATAAGCCTTGTAAGTGATGCTTTAAACCTCAAAATACCCACCGTATATGTTACGGTCAAAGTCGAGGGCCAGGAGAGAAGGGTTATCGATAGGTCGAAGACCCTGCTTGCCCAGGCAAAACAGCAAGAAATCAAGGAAGAATTTGAGCGCTGGATCTGGGAAGATACAGAGCGCAGGGATAATCTTGCCAAGATATATAATGAAAAGTTCAATAACATCAGGTTAAGGAAATATGCTGGGGACCATCTACCTGATCGTTTGCCCGGCATGGCCATGGGCGTTTCACTCAGGGCTCATCAAAAAGATAATACCTGGCGCATTGTCCAGGGCAAAAACACGCTGCTTGCTCAAGTCGTGGGTTCCGGCAAAACGCTTTCAATGACGGCGGCGGCCATGGAATTAAGGCGTCTGGGTCTTGCAAAGAAACCTCTGTTTGTCGTTCCCAAGCATTTACTCAAGTCCTGGGAGGCTGAATTTCTGAAATTCTATCCTGCTGCCAAGATTCTCGTACCAGAAGAGAAAAGCCTTACCCCGGAGAGACGACAAGAATTTATGGCCCGGATTACTACCGGCGATTGGGATGCGATCGTTATCAGCCATCCGAACATGATGAAATTGCCGATCAGTAAAAAGGTGCAGAATGATTTTATCAGATCCCAGCTGGCAGAACTTGAGGACGCAATCCACGCTGAAGAGTCTGAAGAAGTAGGATACGGACGGCCGAAAAAAAGCCGGACAGTCAAAGAGCTTGAGAAAGCCAAGAAGCGGCTTGACGAAAAATTGCAAGTGCTTCTTGCAGGCGGAGAGAAAGATACGGGCGTCACCTTTGAAGAGCTGGGCGTGGACTATATGTTTATTGACGAATCCCATAACTTCAAAAATCTCTGGTTTGCCACGAGAATGACCAGGGTTGCAGGTGTCCAGTCTTCCGATGTGGCGAAAACGACTGATTTGTTTTTAAAAAGTCGTTACCTTACCAGTCTCAATAATGGCCGTGGAGTGGTGTTCGCAACCGGCACACCTATCTCTAATTCCATGGCAGAGATGTATACAATACAAAGATATCTCGATATGGATGCGTTGAAAGAGCTTAACATCCACAATTTCGATGCATGGGCAGGCACGTTTGGAGAGATTGCAGCAGAGTTGGAAGTAACCCCTACCGGAGCTGGTTTCAGAGTACATACCCGATTCAGGAATTTTGTCAATATGGATCAACTCTCCACACTTTTCCGCGATTTTGCTGATGTTTTGCATTCCGAAGACTTGCCTCATTTACCAGTGCCAAAACTTGAGGACGGAAAACCCAAAATTATAAAGGCTGATATTTCTCCGGAACAAAAAGAATATGTCAACGGTCTTGAAGCTCGCATGAAAGAAATCAGATCCGGAGGGGTTGACCCGAGAGACGACAATGCATTGGTAGTTACGTTGGATGGCACGAAAGCGGCTCTCGATATGAGGTTGATTGACCCTACCCTGCCCGACAATCCTGAAAGCAAAGCTAATCTCATGGTCAATAAGGTATTTAATATCTACAGGTCTACTACAGATGCAAAGTCTACGCAGCTTTTATTCTGTGATTTCTCCACTCCCAGGAAAGGGGTATTCAATGTCTATTATGATGTAAGAGATAAGCTTCTTGAGCTAGGTGTACCAAAGGAAGAAATAGCCTTTATCCATGACTATCCCAAGGATGATCAAAAAATGACCTTATTTCAAAAGGTACGGGAGGGTGAAGTTCGCGTCCTCATGGGAAGCAGTAAGAAAATGGGCGAAGGCATGAATGTTCAAAACAAGGTAGTAGCCGTTCATCATCTTGATGCTCCCTGGACCCCGGCAAGTGTGGAGCAAAGAGACGGAAGGGCCTTAAGACCTGGCAATGACAATGAGGAAGTGGGGGTGTATCGTTATGTCACTCAGAGTACCTTTGATGCTTACAGGTGGCAGCTCTTAGAGAATAAGGCGAGATTTATCGGCCAGGCCATGAAGGGGGGCTTGGATACCATTGAGGATATCGGCAAAACCGTAATTGATTATGCTACGGCCAAAGCCATTGCAGCCGATAACCCTATTGTCATGGAGAAAGTCAAGGTCGAATCTGATTTGACAAAGTATCATGTCATGCACCAGGGATGGAGAGATCAGAGGTATCGGACCCAGAAAGAGATAGACCAGGCGGAAAATTATCGAGCGATGTACCAGAAACAGCTTGATGCCCTAGAAGTTGACCTTAAAGTAAGAGAATCTAAACCGGAGGATAAAGACTTTTCAATCAAATTCCATGCAATTCCAGATTTGGGTATTAAAGACGGTATTTTCACCGATAAAAAAGAGGCCGGCAAAGAGCTTGTAAAGGCATTCGGGACTGAGTTTGAAGCGCAAATAAAAGGAACAATAGGGCCTATGCCTTTATTTTCATATCGAGGTCTTAAATTCAACATCAGGCAAAGCAAGGACTTTGATGGCGAAGTAGAAGCAGCAGTTGAAGGTGGCAAAAGCTTAATGCGATTTTGGGCTAAAAATCCTACTGCATATACAAGCGAGGAAAGTGCTGTCTCAGCATACATGACAAAGATAAACAATGTAATCGACCAGCTAGACCAAGACTTAACACAGAGGCAATATAAGCTTGAAAAGCAAACAAAAAAAAGAGCTGATCTCACGAAATGGCTTAAAGATAATCCCGAGTTTGAACACATGGGCAAACTCAAAGAACTGCGCAAGAGGGCGGACGAGATCGACGACCAGCTGAGGGAAACAAACAAAGCCGTTGAGGAAGTGCCGGAGCTGGAAGCAATACCGGGGCAGTATTATAAGAAAATGCCTGATGAAGAAGGTTATGTACCAGTTAAGGGCAAAAAGATAGAAGTAGCCCCGTGGCTGGATACTTTCATACACAAATTAGACGATGAGACGTGGGCTATCAGTGAGGCGACAACGGGACTACAGATTACGGGCCATCATCCTACGCAGGAAAAGGCTAAGGATTCCGCATGGGATATTTTGAACAGACAAGGCCAAGAAAAAGTCAAAACTCTTATCGAAGAAAATATAAAAAAGCATGGCCCTTCTCCTTGGGTGCCAGAGGATGAAATCAAGCTTGCCATGGCGGGAGAAAAAGCCATAGGAGCCCCCACAGGTGCCCTCGCTAAAGCCCGGGAGATGCTTGCCAAGGGTAAAGATGAGGAGGCCGTTTGGCAAGAAACAGGATGGATGAAAGGGGCTGAGGGGAAATGGCGGTTTGAGATTGATGATAGTAGGGCGAAGATTACGGCTGAAATAAAGGAGTTATCCATTGACTCTTTCGATTTTGAGGAGGGAATAAAATTAATTGACTTTTTAGTTCATCCTGCACTGTTTAAAGCATATCCGCAGCTCAAAAAAATACCCATTAAAATGGAATTGGGTGAACTCAATCTCCTGACAAAAGGGTTAAAACCAGGAGCATCTTACTCACCCGAAAAAGGGACGATTGAGATTAGAGCAAAGAATCTTAATCAAGCAAAAGATCAGGTCATCCACGAAATCCAACATGCCATCCAGGTAATTGAAGGATTTGCGAGAGGGGGGATGCCTGGGCAATTTGTCTCAAAGTATAGACAACGTATGTGGGACTTAATGGACACCGTTAATCAATACAATATGGCCTTGAAAGAAAATATTGATAATCCAGCAGTTTACAATAGGTTGATGGACAAAAAACTTGCGGTGGTCAAGGAATATCAAGAGTTAGAGGAAATCGGGCCGCTTGAGGCAGTACAGAAATATAAACGCCTTGCGGGTGAAATCGAAGCTCGTGAAGTTGCTATGCGTAAAGATCTTACGCCTGAGTTGCGTGAAATACTGCCGCCTTATTATGGCGAAGCTATTCCCCGGGAAGAGTGGATCATTAGGGAAGGCACAGGCACAAGCTTTTCAGTGGAGCCCAGCCTCGCCGCCCGGCCAGAAGGTTATAAATTCACGAAGCAGCAGCAGAGAGATGTCAATCTTATTGAGATGGTTTACTTCCCTCGATGGTTGGAAAAATCCACCTTTAAGGATCTTGCCAGTGAACTCAGGCTAAAAGTCAAGCCATATATAAGTCTAGCAGAATTTGATCCCAAGCAGGTAGAAGGCGCCCTTACACGATGGGAAAAAGAAGGAGTTACTGCCGGTAAGATTCTGGGGACGCATAGGGTCGAAGGCATGGAAACGTCAATTGTCCTCGCCCTGCCCGGACGCAACCTGAAGCAGCTAGAACATACTACCTTGCATGAACTTTATGAGAGATTCAGAAATGAGATGATCTCTGCTAAAGATCGGACACGCCTGGACAAAGACCCATATTTCAAGACAATTGAATCTGAGGCCGATGCCTTCGCAGAATATATGGTAAATACTAAGTCAATCAAGGATGCTCCCAATTTCATCAAGAGAATCTTCCTCAAGCTAAAACGATTGCTCACTATCATCAGGAATGGCCTCAACGCACGAGGATTCTATCGTCCTGAAGACATCTGGGGCAAAATGAGGGCAGGGGCTGGTGTACCAAGAAAGAAAGGTAGGGCAGCCGCAGGAATCGCTTTTGAGCTGACCCCTGAGCTTAAATTGGCCATGGAAAAAGGAATCTTCCAGGCAGTAGCCGTTAGATTGAAAGACGGAACGGTCTATAAAGGGAGACCCGGGGAAATTCATCTTGATGTAATAGATCAAATACCTACCGTAAAGTTAGGGCGAATGCACCAACACCTTATGCATGACGACATGGGCTTCATAAACCAAAAAGGGCAATTCTATACTAGGTCTGAAGCAATTAAGGCAGTTAATGAATCGGAAGCAAGAGCACTGGCCGCAAAAGGATTGATGCCGGAAATAAAGCTGGCCATGGAGAAAGTCCCCACAGCCCTACCCACCCTGGAGGATATCCAGCGCATCTTCAGAGGCCAGGAAGTTACCCGGACTCCTGAAGGCAATTTCACAGTAACCACACAACATCATGGCAGTGTGGAGATCCGCACGGTTGACCGAATCGATGAGAACACCATGGCCTTTAATCTCGGCTATGGCAGGCCCAGAAAGCCGGGTGAGGCGATTGCGGGCAAATATGAGGACGGCCGCATTGAGCTCAGGCGGGATCTGGCCGATCGATGGATATTGAGCCATGAATCCTACCACTTCATGGAGGATGCCGGCATTATCAGCAAGGCGGACATCCGGATCCTGCAGAACAAGATCCGTGCCCTTACAAAACAGGGTAAGTTTACTCCTACTGATCCTGCACATATCGGCTCCGGAGAGGACCGGGCCTTGTGGATAGAATCCCAATTAGGCACAATCTTTGATGTCAAAAGCACTACAGGCAAGATCCTGCTCAAGATCCGGAACTTTATCGATCGGCTTCTTGAGGCTTTCGGGGTTCGCACGGCCGAGGCAATAGTACAAAGGATCGAAACGGGCCGAATATTTGAATCACCGGTAAGTATAGAGATACCAGCTGACACCAAAGTAGCCGATCAACCTTTCTATGCCGTAGTCAAAGAGGAGACCGGCCAGGATACAGCACAGGCCATGCATGAGAATCGCTCTTTTGTCAACAAGCTCTTCGAGATGGGTGATTTGGCCAGGCACCGGATCACCAACGAGGTAGGGAAACTTCAACTCAAGGTTCAGGAACTTGCAGGTAAGCCGAGCAGAAAGCGAATCCATCTTGGAATCGGATACCAGCCAAAACTCAAGCGCTCCATTGCATCCGATAATCTGGACCGGGCCATGATGGTCCACCGGGATCTTCAAAACAATCCGGATAAGGGAGATAAATTCAGGAAATGGGCAGATGAACGCCTGAAGGATCCCAAAACGCCTGCCAGCCAGAAATTGATTATAAAAAAACAGATCAAGACGCTGGAGGGGGCCTTAAATCTCACCGATCAGCAAAAAGAGTTTACTTCTTATATGGGCGAGCTCTTTGAGGATGCATATAAGAAGGCCAAAACACACAAGGTAGTACAGAGTCACCGGGACCATTACGTACGCAGGCTCTGGAATCTACCGAAGGAGAAGCAGGACCAGGTTCAGGGTCTGGGCACTGGCTATGGATTCAAGACATTTACCACGGCTGCCATGCCGCGAACCTTTGAAACTATCCTGGATGGATGGATGAACGGCTATGATCTTAAGGTTCAGGGCCTGACAAGCAGCTATGATAGTTATATGGCAGATCTGGTCACCATCATTGCAAACAAGGCTTTTATCCAGAAGGGTATCGATACCAAGGACAGCAATGGCAATTCGCTGTTTTCCACCACAAAGATGCCGGGATACCAGGCCCTGAAGGCTACGGGATTTTCCGTATGGCGATGGGCAGGAAAGGCAGAGATCGAGGCAGAATTCGGGGATGATGAGGCCCTGATCGTGGATACCTATGGCCGGAAGTTTTTTGCCACACCTCCGGAGCGGATCCCGGGAGCCTGGTCGGTATTCAAAGATGATAAGGCAAAAAAGCCGGTCAAGACGTTTGACAGCATTGTGGAGGCCAATACCTTTGCCCGGGATAAGGGCTATAAACGCATCGAGCGAAACATACCGAAGGATATCTCCGAGATATTTCAGAAGCAGGCCCTGTTTGCCCCTGGTCCCCTGGCAGAGATGATAAACAAGATGACTGCCACGGATACCTGGGTATTTAAGATACCGGTTGTCAGACATCTATTGCGTCTCAATAGCGGATTGAAATCATGGATCCTGCTTTCCAGTTTCTTCCACCATATGGCAGGGACCCGGTCCTGGATCTTCGGGGTCCATCATGGATGGAGAAAGGCAAACCCCGTGAAAGCCTACAAGGATGGCCTGGCAAAGATCCAGGATAACCATCCCCATATAGAACTGGGCATAAAAAATGGGCTCACCCTGGGCGAGCTCCAGGATTGGGCAGAAAATGAGTTGAGGCAACAGAAAGGGCTCACCGAGTCCCTGGTGCAATATCTGGGCATAGAGCCCCTCGATAAGGCCATTCAATACGGGAAATTCAAACGGCAGAAATTCACGGATAGCCTTTTCAAGAAATTCTTTGCAGGGCTGAAGGCAGAGGCTTTTGTCATTGAATATGCCCACGAGCTCCAGAAAGAGCAGGAAAGATATACGCAGGGTGTATCGCCCATGCCCCCCAGTCCTGATAAGATCGCAGAAAACGTGGCCCGCTTGATCAATGCCGACTTCGGTGGTCTCCATCTCCCGCGCATGGGAAGAAATCCTACGCTTCAGAATATGTTTCGGCTTCTCTTGCTGGCCCCTGACTGGACGGAATCCAATTTCAGGACCGTCTCCGGCATGATCCCGGGGCTAAATAAGACTATTGGCAAATTCATGGGCGATGTTGCCCCGCCCGCCGGCCTGGATAAGATCTACCGGAAATTCTGGGGCAGGGTGATATTCCGGATTGCAGCGATCACTATTCTCGCCCAGATGTTCCTCAATGGCAAGGATGAGACCGATGAATTCCTTGAAGAGCAGATGTTCTCAAACAGGTGGAACAAGTTTAGATGGACAGAGCTGGAGGTGAGCAAGCTCTACAGAATGCTCGGAATCGATACCGAAGGACAGCGTATGACATTCAGCCTGGGTGGACATTTCTTTGATCCGCTCAAGCTTATTAATCCCCCCCGCCTGATCAAGCATAAAGGCTCCCCTATGATGAGGATCATCGGTGCCCTGGGCTCCAGATCGGATTGGGCAGAGCGGCCCTTTACCGCTGTGGGTGAATTATTCAAGACCGGGAAGACGATAAAGAAATCCGCCTACGAGCAAAAAGAGGGATTCTTTGTTGCCCTGCCCTCCATTACTGTCAACCAGGTGGTCAATATGCAGCCCATTCAACTTGGCCATCTTATCAGATATCTCCAGGGCGAGGAAGATGGTCTCACTGCCATGATGCACTCAATGGGTGCTGCGGTCCACAAGGCATGGAGGCCACGTATCGAAACTCCTATTGTGCGGGCGAAAGGCCCTGAGAAGGATGTGGTTTTTGAGGCAATCGAGGATATGGTAAAAAGAGATGTATTGCATATGGCTCCGCCAAGCAGGCATTTGATGATCAGTGGCATCAGTTATGAGATGACCAGGGAGCAATATGAGAAATATCTGGATGATTCGTCTGCCATGGTGCGCAGGAAGCTTTCCGCCACCGTTATTTCAGGCCGATGGGCTAAATTGCCCGAGTCCCGCAGGCTCCGTTTACTGACAGCAATCATCAAGAATGCGAGGAAAAAGGTGCGAAGCAGGATCAAGAAGATGATGTTGCGAGCACGTAGAAGACAATTGATTAGAGGAGAACCTACTGCTTAGTTCATTTAATTAAAAAAGAATTGACAAAATGAAGGGATTCTAAGAGAATTATAAGCCATGACACCAGACGAGATCACACGCAAGCTAAGGAAGAGAATTCCACCGACTCGGGTAAGATTCAGTGATAAGGAAGTAGACGATTTTATCAAGGAATGTAAGGAAGATTTTCAGAAATCGTTAGAAATCGTTAAGAAATAACCCAGGGTTGGCTGCAGGTCATGCCCTCTATTGGACGCGATGGTTCGGAGGTGCTTCCTGGACCATGCGAGATCCTGCAGAGCCCCTAAGAGCACAAAAGCTGGCTGAGGGTACCCAATAAGCCAGCACATAATAAAAAGGCCTCCTTCCGGCGCCAGGCCCGGGGAGGCCTTTTTTTATAAATGTCAATAAATGTCAATAAAATATCAACTAAATGTTAACAAATATCAACCAAAGTTAATACTTATTAACATAAATTAACAAATATTAATTAGCAGCCACCAAGACACCAAGTCACAAAGAAAAATATTTAACCTTAGTGCCTTTGTGCCTTAATGGCAAAATATAAAAAGGAGGAAGTCATGCCAAACACGACAAAATTCAGTGGCAAATTCATTCAGATCACCGGCCTCGATGCCGATTGGGACTGGGCAGTCGAGTGTACGGATCTCAAGGATGCCGTAAACCTGGGAGGGCTCAAGGTCTCCTCGATCCGCTTCGATCCTTCAGCTCAGGATGACATCATGGTCATAAAGGAAGTGAATGCAAGCGGGGCGGTACTATTTTACAGAAAGGCCGAAGATGTTTATAGCAATGATCCGATTCGGTACAATGGCGGGCGAATGCGGCCGTTTCTGGACATCGGCGACTGTACTTTCACTACG
>Ga0209979_1001085_pt1 | contig 31616 bp, 39 predicted proteins | sample AnhtaG_FD_183114 | JGI IMG/M metagenome (GOLD analysis project Ga0209979, IMG submission 183114) | Deep subsurface microbial communities from Anholt, Denmark to uncover new lineages of life (NeLLi) - Anholt_01485 metaG (SPAdes) (version 2) | ecosystem: Environmental > Aquatic > Marine > Oceanic... | reverse complement strand
GAGGCTCTGTCTCCGATCGCACGCTGCTGTTGCGCAGCCTTCGATGCAGAATTGTTGGAAGGGCGGAGGATGGAGATAAGACGACGACAGGCTGTGAGCAAAATGAACCTCCGCACCATCATCCGCCTCACCTCTTCTGGGGCAGGGTGAGAAGAAAAAGTGAACAGTCTGGATAGACTCTTCTGGGCCGCGTTCCTTTCCATCGCCATCATCGGGGCCATCACCTGGCTAGCCATCCTGGAGAACAACTATCACCCTCGGATCTACAGGTACAGTGAGGACGTGACGATCCTGCAGGTGGGAGAAGGCGAGCTGGACTTGGATCATCCGAAAGGCCTATGCATCATCTGCTGGCAGAGTGGGAGAAGGAATGTGAGGGTGTGGCCGAGGTGGCTGAAGCAGGTCGACACTAGCCCTCTGCAGCAGGGTGAGAGGGAATGGGGCAGGAGATGAAACGAAGAAGAGGGAGAAAAAGAACGCCCCCAAAACCTACTGGAAGCAACCAGGGTAACTTGGTGGGCGGAGGCCTATGTCTCAACGTTGCTGAGCACTCCCTATCTAAAGGCGGAAAGCCCATTCATATGACGCCGAAAACGTGCGCACTCTTGCAGGTATTCATAGGCAATCGGGGAAAGGTTCTGACGCGCCGCTTCTTGATGGAGAGGGTTTGGGAAACTAGTTACATGGGAGATACGAGAACCCTCGATGTTCGCATACATATGCTTCGCAAGGCGCTTGGAGACGGCTCCAGAAAACCGGTGTATCTGCACACGGTTCGCGGACTCGGGTATCGTTTCGACATTCCGGATGCGTAATAGCTTCAATGTATCATCTGGACTCAAATCTTCTGCGGCAGGGTGAGAGGATCAGTGTCACAAGATGACCAAGGTGCTGGGCGGACGATTGATTTTCATAGCCGCTTCCTGTCTGATAATCGTCGTGGCTGGTGAGGGAGTGGCCTTTATACGCCGACCAGTAGGAGCACTCTACCTGGCCTTCTGGGCAGTTTGGTGGGTCGTGACAAGCCTGGGGCGACATATCGGCGCGCCGTCGGCCTACGACAAGACGCAACGGGTGATCGTGATAGTCTTGTCGGCTGTGTCGGTACCCGTTCTTGTTGTTGCGCCCGCATGGGAATATGCCCACTTTGCCGGACCGATTCCCCGTGACGGACCGCTGGCCTGGACTGGGTTGGCACTCTTCGCAACGGGCATCGTCCTGCAAACAGGAGCCATGTGGGCACTATATGGTATGTATACGGTACGGCTGGGTGTGCAGCCTGGGCATCACCTGGTAACGAGCGGGCCATACCGCTTGGTGCGCCACCCAGGGTATCTGAGCTACCTCGTTAGCATGACCGGTATCGGTCTAGCATTAGGCAGTCTCGTTGGCCTGGGGCTCGCAATTCTCGTCGTGCCATTTATCCTGTGGCGGATTCAACATGAAGAAGAGATGCTTTCAGCCGAGTTTGGCGAGGAATACCGGACCTATATCCAGCGAACTAAGTGGCGACTCATGCCACTGGTCTATTAGCTTAACATCTGAGATGGAGGGCATCTGGCATAGCATGCATGCCTGACGCCCACGCTCTTCCGCGGCAGGGTGAGAGGGGAATAATGAGGCGAACTGGTATCTGTCTGCTGTTACTCATTCTGGTCGTGGCCTGTGTGCCTGTGGCCCTGACACCTTACCCTACGTATACGCCTTATCCCACGTACACGCCCTATCCTACATACACACCTGTGCCAACGCCAATGCCCACTTCCACTCCGGTGCCGGGTACCACTGCCAAGTACACCGTTACGCTTCACTACTACAATCGGATAAAAGGCGAGGAGATAGGTGATCCTTGTAGTCCCGACGCAGTATTGCCCATTGAAAGAGAAATTCATGGCACAACAACACCAATTCAAGACACAATCAGATTACTGATCGCGGGAGATTTAACCGAAGAAGAAAGAGCAGCCGGTTTTTCCACAGAGTTTCCGCATCCACAATTCAAATTATTGGGCGCTACTCTGGAAGACGGCATCCTGACTCTAGAATTTGCTGATCCTGCCCATTTTACCGTTGGAGGATCGTGTCGAGTTCTCTTGCTTAGAGCTCAGTTTGAAAGAACAGCTAAGCAGTTTGTCGGGGTAGAAGAAGTCAGGTTCGAGCCAGAATTTCTGTTTCAGCCATAGGTAAGAAGGGATAAAGATCAGCAGGACTATCCGCTCATAGCGTGTTTGCGGTTCGGCTGATAGGACTGGCTAGAGCATAGGAATAACGCGTACCTCTTCCGCGGCAGGGTGAGAGGGTGAGAACTACTGAAGGATTGGCGTAACTGTAAAGGAAGAGAGCGGTACCGAGGCAGGCGCCCACAGGAAGAAAGGAGATAAGAGAATGCCTACCGTTATCACGCTCGTCAACTGGACCCAGAAAGGTATCGAGAACGTTAAGGAGAGTCCCGCCCGCTTGGATGCGGCCAAGAAAGCTTTCGAAGCAGCCGGCGCCGAGGTCAAAGACTTCTACCTAGTCATGGGTCGGTACGACATGGTCCTAATCGGAGAAGTGCCTGATGATGAGACCGTGGCCAAACTGGCCCTGGCAATCGGATCAGGAGGCGCCGTTCGCACGGAAACGCTGCGCGCCTTCACCGAGGAGGAGTACCGAAAGATCATCGCCGCCCTGCCCTGAGCAGCGACTGAGAGCGCGGTATTGCAAAGCCCTGGGCGCCTCGCTATCCCTGGGGCAGGGTGAGAGGGGAAGGATGATCTGGACCAGCAGGTGGGAGGAAGAAAAGCGATGAAGCCAACAAGACAGCAAATAGGGAAGCACAGTGAACTTCAAGTAGCGTCCCAACTCATACGTTTGGGACTAAGCGTAGCCTTGGGCTTTAGCCCGACTAAATCCCGTCGCCCTAAAGGGCGGACGCTACAACTGCAACTATGAATGTTTTCGACGAATAGGCCGCGGATTATATAAGGTGGTAAGATAAAGAAAGAGAACACATGCCAAGGAAAAAATTGCGAACGTGGGCAGGCCACAGTGAATTTGAATATTCAGGCTCAGTTAATACCGGAACTGATCCTTTTTTTGGTAAAGATTGTCGCTATCACGAATTTATATCCGGCAAAAGATATCAAGCATTGTTGAAACATTTCAAAGAACAAAACGTTAGCATTGGGACATCACGTACTAATCCTCCAGATGGAAGTTTAGGGGCATGGTTGCTTTCGAATGTTTCACGAAGGGCACTAGCCTCATATATTGGCCCAATTCTCTTACGCGAAGGTTATGCCAATCGAGGAATTGGCGGCACTGATATGATTCAATTCCTATAGAGGTCTCCTAACACGCTGAGTTGTATGGCATCACCGCAGAAACAAGCGAAATCATAGAGCGACAAACGTAGTGTTGGCCTGTCCTGACTGATGTGGGTCAAGGGCTTTAGCCCGACGAAAGCCCGTCGCCCTGAAGGGCGCCGCTATAACCCTTTTGCCCTCGGCATCCTGTAAGGACGCGTCATTCGCGATTCCCCTTGACATCCTAGAACATGGGGCTTTTCATCACCTCCTTGCACCACCCTTGTCGCCTCTCCACCCCAATTGCGTCACAGAACCCTATATTGATCGGTTCCCTACCCATTTTGCCCTCCATCATTCCTCCAAACCCCACCCAGACCCCGATTTTGGCTCATTTTTGAATATAGAGTTAAGTAGCCGAGGCGTCTTAAGGGCCTAAAATGACCCTATCCCTATGTTTATATGTAAACCCGCAAAATCGCCTGTTAAAACGGGTGATAAACGGTCTGATCCTGGCCTGAGTTTGTTGTTATGGGTTCTAGAGGGGATGGAACAAGCTTGCGCGGTCAACACGGCCACCCGCGCGATATTGACACTCCCTTTTCTTACATGTTACGATAGGTGTAAGGTTAGACTAGCAACAGCCAGCTACAAGGAGGAGTTGCCAATGAGCGGAGGAAAGAAGTTCACTGTAGAAGAAGCCAAGCGGATCGGAAATGAGCTGGGCATTGATTGGAGCCAGGTCGACCTTGAGGAGTTTCGAATGGGGCTGGAGGTTGAGCTCGAACACGGAACTAGAGACCCCGAGACGAATGTAACCGACGATGATGAGATCCTGACTGGCAAGATAGCGCTAGCTCACATTAGGGAGTTCCCGGACTACTACACGCGGCTAGAGAAATTGGAGGCCGAAGCGGAGGAGTACTGGTCGAAGAAAGAAAAGGAATCCTAGCGCTGCCTATCATCTCTCTGCAGCGGATGGCGTGCACTCAGGGAAACGCGGCGCCTTAGTCCCGCGCCGCCCTCACGGCACCCGCGGTTTGGCCAACACTTCCCGGATCTCCAATTCATGGAAAGTGCGCGGGTACGCGGGCTTACAGACGATCGCGGTGTCGGCACCGCTATCCGTGCCGGCGATGGCGATGACCTCCTGGCGCATATCCAGCAATCCCGCGTCGGCAGCCATAAGCAGGCACTCCAGCGCAACCTTCATCCCCTGCGAGAAACGGTAGAGTGTATCGCGCACGATCTCCTCCGGTGCGCGCCCGCCGTACTTTTCCGAGAAGGCCGAACCCACGCCGTCGCCCAGGGCGTGGATTCCCGTGTGGACAATGACGCCGATTCCTTGCAGTTCAGCCTTCTCCTCCGCTGACACGGTCCAGCCCTCGCTCTCCCACCCATGGCAGATGGTGACGGCGATGACCTTGATTCCTGTTGGGGCGAAGACAGCGTGGGCCTGGCGGGCAGTGTAACCGTGGGACGAGGCCACCACGACTTGTTTGATTCCCAACGCCAAGGCCCGCTCCCTGGCGATCTGAAGCGTGGCGTCGGTGTTGTGTTCGCCTGCTTTCTCGAAAACTAGTGTCTTGAGTTCCATCGTGCTCTCCCTCACATGTTGTGCATTTCGTGTTGCGAGGCGCGGGTCTAAATTTGCACTTCCGCCCGTCCTTTGATACGTCCCAGCGCAGGCACGAAGACGTGTTTCGCCCGAGAGACGCTTCTCAACTTTCGCAAGGGCTTTGCTCGCCTAGATTCTCAGACAGGCTCTTAGATGGGCTGGGCGAAGTGCAACCCTTGTGCTCGTCCTAGCTGGCCACATTCTAGCCGATCCTCAACTATAGGTCAATCAGAACCCTGATGTTGGTAAGCCGCGGCTGCTGATGGGGCTCAGGCCAGAATTTCAACGTGAACCGTTCGTTCTTGTGAGGAGCCTGGACGCGCGGGCAATACCAGGCGGGCGGTCAGTACCAATCCGTGTTGTCTATTGTGTCTCTTGCCACTGATAGTCGGTGTTCATCAACACCTGCACCTCACGGGCTCTCAGCCACTTCACCATCTCCAGAAGGGTCTCGTCGCGCCGCCGAATGACCCTCGCAGCCCGGCCCGGAGGCCAGTCGTAGAATCCTTTGCCGGCTTTTGCCCCCAGCTCGCCGCGTGTGACCTTATCTCGGATCAATTGCTGGGGTTCAGTAGAACGGTCCAACTCAGAGAGCAGATGAATGTGAATCGCCAGCGTGAGATCTAGGCCGCCCAGGTGAACAGTCTCCAGTAGGCCGACCACAGGCAACCGCAGGCCGAAACTCAGCCTGGTGATGAGGTCCACATCCTCAGGGCTGGCGATGCCTTGAGCTACAATGGCAATCGCTTCTCGGCGCAAGGCATGCTGCAGGCGATTGCCGACGAAACCGCGAACGTCCTTCTTCACCAACACTGGATATTTGCCAACGGCTTCGAGAAGCGTGATCGTGGTCTTGACAGCCTCAGCAGAGGTGTGATCTCCAGGCACTACTTCTACGACCGGGATGATATAAGGTGGGTCCCAGAAGTGTGTTACTAGGAACCGCTCCGGATGGGTAAGTGTGACTTTCAGGTCGCGGACACGAAACCCAGAGGTGGTGCTGGTGATGACGGCGTGGGCCGGGCAGTGCTTCTCTAGCTGGCGAAGCACCTCGTGCTTAACGTCAAGGTCTTCAAAGACGGCTTCAACGATGAAGTCGGCTTGGGAAGCCGCATCGGGCAGATTGGATACCAGAGTGATACGCGCAGGCACAGTCGCAGCCCTGTCCTCATTGACAGAGCCGTGCTTGAGACAGGTCTCGAGGTTCGCCTGGATACGCTGGATTGCAGTTCCCAGAACTCCCGCATCGCTGTCGGTCAAGGCAACCTGCAAGCCAGCCAAGGCGAACACCTGAGCTATGCCGTGTCCCATCGTGCCGGCACCGATGACTGCGATATTGTTGATTTCCACCCGATTCTCCTCTGGGCTATGCGCTTTCTTCTCCAGGGTCAGGTGCAGGTCTTGGGTCTCCATTATGCCGAAAGGGTGTGACTCTCTTCTTTGAATCACCTCTGGCTAAGATTGTCCAGCCGTCCTTAAGCGCCTATTAACCTCTTAACTACTTCCACCGCAGCAACCGCATTCTCCGCGTAGCCATCTGCCCCTATTTGATCCGCCCAACCCTGAGATACGGGAGCGCCGCCGACCAATACCTTCACCCGTTCCCTTATACCGGTCTCTTTCAAGCGGTCAATAACTTCCTTTTGCTTTGGCATGGTTGTGGTAACTAAAGCGGAAAGCAGAACAAGGTCCGGCTTTAACTCTTTCGCCTTCTCTACAAAAAGGGAAGAGGGGATATCAGTGCCTAAAAATATGATATCAAAGCCATTAACAACCAGCAGGGTTGTTACCAGCCTTATGCCGATGTCATGGATATCTCCCTCCACTGTGCCAGCTATGCCCTGGGCTAAATACTTAGGCTTCTGGCCAGATTTTTTGACAGCCTCTTCCAAAATACCGGTAGCTGCAGCCATGGCTTCTGCTGCCATGACTAAATCGGGCAAAAATATCTCGCCCCTACTAAACAGGTCTCCCATTGTTTGTATTCCCTTTATGAACCCCTCATCAATAGCCACTACAGGGTCAATTCCTTTTTCCAAAGCCATTTTGGCTAATCGAACTGCCTCATCCTCATCATAATTGATGATGGATTGCCCCATTTTAGTGAAGAACTCTTTATTATCCATGTTTAGCCTCCTGACAATTTCCCGGGGAAGGTATGCTCTTTACGTGACTTCCCTGACAGCAAGGGAGCCTCTTATCTGGTTCCCCCGATTTCTCTCTTCAAATTCTCGTCCTGGTCGGCAGCAGCCACTATCTTTCTTAGCTCCTGCCTAACCTCCTCAGGCAATGGTGCTGGGTGATGATTTTTCAAAATCCAATCAATAACCTCGTGAGCGACCTCCAATGGGTCCCTGTATTTCTCCTCTAGAGGCTTTGGTTTTTCAAAAAGGATAGACGGTGGCCAGAGCTTTGGAAGCTCTTTGGCCGTGCGCCTTTGTCCCAAAAACATGCCTCGGGGACCTACCTCTCGTATCATATCAAAAGCTAAAGTATTATCACTTACCTCAATCCCATTAGTGATGATATCTATTGCCTGAAGGATCTCTCTGTCAAACAGGATTCTTCTCATATCTAACAGGCTTACAGCTTCTATCATGCCACTGGGACCGAAGGACATATCGGCCCCTGCCATAACTGCGAGGAGGTGAACATACACATTCTCTATTCCTACTTGCCAGCCATTCAATCTATCAGCACTTCCTCCGAAAGACAAACAACTCGTAACAGGTAGCCCATTGGAATGGGCAAGCTGAACAACGGCAGCACTAGCAATCTGTGCAAAGGATGACCCCATAAAGTAATCTCCCGATCGTGGATCGATAACTGAGGGGATAATAGATATGTAGTTTTGGGTCCCTGGGTGAGCAATTTGTGTCAAAACGCAGCCACTCAACACCTCTGCCAATCCCGTAGCCAGGGAACCGGCTTGATATGGGGGGGCTGTCAAACCCATGGTGGGCATGGACATAAGCCCTACCGGTAGGCCGGCCTCGGCGAAAGCAAGGGCCGCCTCTATCCCTCCTCTGTCGTGGGCGAGAGGTGCGATGGAGCATAATAACAGCGAAAAAATAGGCCTCTCCCTCAGTTTGTCCCTTCCTCCAGCAACTACAGAAGCCATCTCAATGGCGTACTTAGCTGAGATCTCGTCCATAACCGATTCTGTCTGGACATGCTTCTCTGTATTATTAAAGCAGGCCTCCACTCCATGAATCGGCGCGGTTTCTCCTTTGTCTCCAGCGCTGACCGTTGGCCAAACCAGTGATACTATGGGAAGATAATCAGCTATCTTCGCCATATTCTCCACATCGCTCCTAATTGAGCGTCGTCTCTCGCCAGTTTTCAGATCCACAACGTTGGGGGCTTCACCACTACAGTAGAAATAAGTGCCGTCCTCGCTTCCTATTTTGGCATCGAGTTCCGGTCTTCTCCCACATAGAGTATAACGCCTGGGAGCCTTTTTCAAAGAATCAGCCACCAAATGGCTTGGAATTCTGACCATCTTCTTATCAAAATCTACATCGGCTTTGGCATCGGCAAAAATCTTTAGCGCCTTCTCCGACGGCATCAAAACCCCGACTTCCTCTAAGCTAGTTAGGGCTGTCTGGTTTATCTTTTTTATGTCCTCGTCATCGAGTATGCTGATTCTTAGTTTCGACTTTATAGGTTGTATACTGGCTCTTCTTTCCCTCAATTCTATCATTCCCAAAACCTCCTTTTCTCTGATGACGGGCCGCATAATGGCCGCGCGGTGAGGCGTAGCCCGAGCGTTGGCAGATAGAAAACACACCCTGCTGCTTGTGTGCTTGACCCTCAGTATACTCCAAGACCAAGACGCCGGCAACCCCAGATAGAAAGTTCTGCGGACCTCGGTACCAGGTGAGTGCGTTCGGCATCCTGAGGATGCCTCAGCATCCGAAGGAGAAGAATCTCATCTTCTGGTATCGTAGAGATGGCATATTCTCTACAGCGAGGTCCGTCCTTCGATACTGAGTCTCAGGACGAAGTGTATGCTCACATATTACCACCTCTGGAAAATGAATCCAAGAGAAGCCCGACGGATCCTGGTCAAAGACTATCAGGAGACCAAAAGCTACTCCCAGACGGCTAGGAACTTCGGCACCCATCGTCGCATCATCCGCAAGTGGGTGAGAAGGTACCAAGAGCAGGGAGAGTCAGGGTTGGAGAGCCTCTCTCCTATCCCTAAGAGCCAACTCACTCGTCCAGATTCCCAACTGGAGAGGCTCATCTTACGCCTCAGAGAGGCCTCCAACTTCGGCCCCAAACGCCTCCACTATTGTCACTGGAACGCATAACACACAATGAGGACAGGACCCGGCCGTTTTAACCATCGATTTTTCGAGTTTTGGGGAAAATATAGCGGGAAGGTGGTTTTGAACAGTTAGAACGCGTCGCTTGGATAGTTCTATGTTCAAGAACACCCTCAGAAGAAGCGACTAACCTGTCTAGGGGTAAGGCCTTAAGCCGTTTTGAGTAGATCTGCCAAGGTTGTCCGGCGCAGCAAACCTTCTAGATCATCTTTAGCTTCTCGCCATACTGGACTGATACGACAGGTCTCCTTGAGGGGACAAGGGGGGTATTCGATATTGCAGTCGTTCAGCACGATCGGTCCCTGGATGGCCTCTACCACCTCCAGCAGGTTGATCTTCTCTGGTGGGCGTGCCAGATGGACGCCTCCAGTAGCCCCTCGGTAGGTGCGAACCAGGCTCGCTTGGCTCAAGCGGACCAACACCTTGCTTAAGAAGGCTGGGGGGATCTGTTTTCGCTCTGCGATCACCCCGGCCACCGCTTTTGTCGCCGGAGGTTGACTAGCCAGCTCAACCATGACCCTCATTCCATAATCCGTGGCTCTATTCAGCAACATATCCGCCTCCTCCCGGGCCCACTTGGAAAAGAGACTCTTTCCATCCGCTCCGGCGCATTGCCGGGATGCAATAGCAAGTTAGCCCTTCTCTTTCAATCATATCACGACCCTTAAACCTTGTCAACTCCATTTGGTCCGGATTGTGATGCCACTTCGTTGAGTAGTCATCAAAGCAGTCCCCCATTCAGAGGGCTTTGTGATGGAGGGCGCAATCTTGACATTTAGGAGTTCATATAGTAGAATGGAGCGCATTCTATGGCGAGACTTTTGGGAAGGGTTCTCTACTAGCCGTCCGTCGGTGGGAAACCCCTTTCTCATCCCCGCCGAACGGCGAGGGTGGAGATAGGTCAAACAATGTGAGGATCTTATGGAAATGAAAAACAAAGACCGATACATCTGGGCTGCATTGAGAATAGGAATGGGCTGGATTTTGCTATGGGGTTTCCTGGACAAACTATTTGGACTCGGCTTTGCTACTGCCCCAGAGAATGCGTGGATTGTGGGAGGCTCTCCAACTTCCGGGTATCTGAAGTTTGCCACATCTGGTCCACTTAGTGCTTTTTTCCAAAGCCTGGCCGGAAACGCTATTGTAGACTGGCTATTCATGCTAGGCCTTTTTCTCATAGGTCTGGCGCTGATATTAGGGATCGGAGTGAAGATCGGCGGTTATTCTGGCGCTTTGCTGGTGTTCTTGATGTGGCTCTCGAACTTCCCTCCGGAGAATAATCCATTCTTGGATGAGCATATTATTTACTCCATCATCCTAATAGGCCTAGCAAGACTGAAGGCGGGTCAGTGGGTTGGCTTGGGTAAATGGTGGTCTGAGCGAGTACAAAACTATCCCTTCTTAGAGTAAGGGCGTGACAAAAGTCACTGACAGGGGAGCGTTGAACTGCTAAGGTGAGAGAGGTTCAGTGCTCCTCTCTTTAGTCAGCCCAAATTGCCAAAGTCCAGTGACAATAATAGATGCCCCCCCTTAAGTGAAGTGCCTGGTGAGGGAGGTGATGCCTATGGCGCCAATAGGCGGTTAGCTTTCCCTGCCTTCGGGGCGGAGATTAGCGATTAACCCCGGAAGGGCTTGGCCTTCTGGAAGGGCAAGGCTGGGCTCTTATCCAAGGTAGAAAAAGTCAGCTAGGAGGTGGCTTGTGACCATGGTAAACAATGTCAATATCCGCGTGTTGGAGGAGATCGTCAAGGAGGCGGAGAGTGACGCCTCAAAGGTCAAGAGTTCTCAAAGGATTGAGGGCGAGTGGCTTCTGGAGGAGGGAGGGCCTCAGTTCAAGGCAGAGGTGAGCTTCGAGGGCGGCAAGGTAGTTATGGAGTCCGACCAGCCCAAGAACCTGGGTGGAGGCGGCACGAGGCCCGGGCCTCTACACTACTGCTTCTTCGGTTTGGTCTCCTGCTATACAGCCACCTTTGCCACCATGGCCAGCATGATGGGCATAGAGCTGAGAAGGCTCAGCGCCAAACTGGAGGGGGATTTGAACTTCTCCCGGGTCTTTGGACTCTCCCATGAACCGGTGATAGAGGAGGTCCACATCACCCTCCAGGTGGAGAGCGACGCCCCTCGAGAGAGGCTGGAGGAGGTGGAAAGGGTGACCATTGAGCGGTGTCCCGCCGTCTTCGCTCTCACTGAGCAGGTGAAATTGACCGCCTCACTGGAGGTCAAGAACTGAAACTCGGCACATCGTGAATACCAATGACCCGGAAACCGCGTGGAACGCGCTGCGCTTGGCCGATGAGGGGCTCAGCACCCGAAACGAGGTTAGAGTGTTTCTCCTCCGAGGCGGTCTGGCACCACTAACGTACCTTGAAAACCTGTAGGCCCGCTGCTAGTGACGAGGAGTCCAAGGGGTCAAGACGGTATATCTTTTGGGGTGCACCACAGGATAAACGAACATAAGCGGTTCGGTTATCCCGTAGTTAAGCGAAACGGCGGGGACCCGGGATGCCAGAAAGAATGAAGGTTGCTTCTGGCGGAACCAGGCCCACCACTTCCACAAATCCAGATTGAAAGGAAGTGAGCCAACAAAGACTCTCACCCGTGATGTCTTCCAGGCAAAGTACGGCAATCGACAATTGGAGGCGATCTTCAATCACTAAGGAGGAAGAACGATGATGAACCCATTGACGGCTCAATGGCTGGCAGAAGAGCGCAGGAAAGATGCGCTGCGCGAGGCCGAACACGCACGGCTGATCCGGGCGGCCGAAGGTCCCAGGAGGCCGCGGGGACGGCGACTGCCGGTGGCGTTGATCCTCAGTCGACTCTTGTCTCTCTTCATGCGATGACAGAGTTGATAACCCACGCCGCTGGTCTGGGGCAATCGCACACGGGGGACCTGATGCTGGGGGGAGCGCCAGAAGTTGACGGTGGTTTCCAGGCACTGCTCGATACACAGCATCCCATGCCACCGAGTGCAGATGGGGTCGCGCCTGGCTGATATCCCTCAGCCATGCGGATTGACACCAAGAAAGAAAGGAGGAAGATGATGTTGCTTACATTTCGTGAGGCCTGGACGATGATCCACGGCGTACTTTTTGGAGGGGGGTTCCTCCTGGCCTTCACCGGGGGACTGGCCCTGTTGTACAACCTGAAGGCCGATATGTTGACTGCCCCCGGTGCTCGTCGGTACGTGCGCTGGCTCAAACTGGCAACGTTGGTGCTGGCGGGGCTGACCTGGCTAGCGGTCCTGAGCGGTACCTACATCTCTTATCCTTGGTACCGCGCGACGCCGCCCGAGGGCGTGATCGATCTGACGCTGTATCCCCGTTCCTACCTCAAGGCCGACCCAGACCTAGCGTTCTGGCACGTCTTCGGCATGGAGTGGAAGGAGCATATTGCATGGTTCGCGCCGCTCCTTGCCACGGCGGTGGCCTTTGTGGTGTGGCGCTACGAGGAGTACCTGGCCCGCGACAATCGGCTACGCCAGGCGTTGATTGTACTCTTCATCCTCGCCTTCGTCGTTGCCGGGATCGCCGGCCTGCTGGGCATGCTGGTCACTAAAGCCGCACCTGTGTTGTGAGAGACCTGTATACCAAGGAATGAGTTACAATGGCAGAAAGAATGCAAGAGCGACTACCCAACGGTCCCGCTGCAGCTGCGATACTCTCGGCGGGGGTGGGTTCGGCAGTCATCGGCCTGCTGACCACGGGGGCCGTCATCAGCGCAGGACTGAAGTCGGCGCTCAACTGGTGGAGCCCGGCCGGGCCATTGACGGGCAAGACCGGCGTGGGTGTCATCGCTTGGCTGGTCAGTTGGATCGTCCTGCACATCCTGTGGAAGGATGAAGATGTGGCCTTCGTCCGCGTGCTGGTGGTGACGCTGGTTTTGCTGGCGCTAGGGCTGCTGCTGACTTTCCCCCCGGTCTTCGAAGCGTTCGAATAGCAAGATCCGGCAGGTCAAAACGCCGCCGGTGCTGCGGGTGGAGATACGAGACACCGGGGGCCAAACAGGGGATGAACGAATGTGGTGAAGTATGAAGATCAGCGCAGGGAAAAGAGCTGCTTGCCCTCTTAAAGGAGGTAGATTATGGCTATCTACTGCTCTAGAGATGTCTTTGAGGCTTTGGAGGGGCTCACATTACCAGCCGACAAGCAGAAGATCATCAGTCACGCTTCTGCCCAGGATGCACCAGAGGCGGTGATCATCGCCCTGAACCGACTGCAAGAGGGCGTCCGGTACCAGAATATGGATGAGGTGTGTGAGAACACCAGCATCGTATGTAGTCTGGAGGTCTATAGCGTCCTCCAGGGCCTCGAATACCCCGCCGACAAGAACGCCATCCTCGCCTACGCCGAATCCAGAAGGGCTACGGAGATGGCGATGGAGGATTTGAAGCGGCTGCCCCGGGGACACAAATATGGGAGCATCGGTGAGATCTGCAGCAATATCTCTTCGAGTTGAGCTTAGAACCTAATCCCTTACCGTTTGTTTGCCAGTGTACTCCCCAGCGGAGACCCCGTCAATCCAGACAACAGCGCTTGGAGGCCTATTCCCGAAACCTTAGGGCTCTCTTACAAGGTCTGGTAGCAGTTTTCCCCTCCTCTGCATCGCCTGCACACGCCAACCAACAGCCCCTTCGATCCCCACTCGGAATACGTAACAACAAACTCAGCACGGGATCTCACCGTTCTAGGCCCGTTCTAACCGGCGATTCTTCGAGGGTAGGTATGAGAACATACCGCCAGGGCGATTCTAACCGGTCAAAACGGGTCTCTTGGATAACCTTATACTCAGAAAGATCTCATATATGCGTTGAGGCGAACACCGACACGAGATGGAGGAGTTTCTCAAGCAGGGGAGAATCTGGGGCAATGCTTCCAGATGACAGTGTCCAAAAGTGCGGCCCGAACATTTGCTGGCTGAGAGTTATTGGACCTCAGCAGATTGCAGCAAGGCGAGGAGCCCCTACAGACAGGTGTTCGTTAGATGTTACGTCGCGAGAATCAAGGGAGGAGCGTAGGTGAGCCAAGACATCGTGACCACTTCTTCAGAGTTCTGAAGGCGAGCAGGGCCCGGGTGAAGGGGGGCAGGGAGGGGCAAGGTCAACGCTTTGCCGGGACGCGTCTCACGTGCAACGCTGACATGGGGCCTGGGGAGGTGAGGGAGTATTGCCGACTGGGAGATGCGGGGAGGAGCCTACTTGGGTCGGCGATGCATCAGTTACAGATGAGTGCCAGGGCCTTTCATCGCATCTTGAAGTTGGCTCGTGCCATAGTGGACTTGATTGGAGAGGGGGAGATCACCACCGCCCACCTGGCGGAGGCGATTCAATATCGGCCCCGGAGGCAGATGTGAGCCAGGGTAGGCTCGGATGCCTTTTGGTGGTTGCGTTCCTAGTTGGCTGTAGTTGAGTAATGGGGTATCCTCCAGGGGTCGGTCTCCGCGTAGCGGACTCGCACTGTGGTCTCGCCAGCCTTCCTACTTATACTATCCTCTCCCCGTAGTAAGGCGATCCCTTCATCAATGGCATGATATAGACCTTCAAGCCATGGCCAGCGGCGCCAAGGGCCAGACCCAAGGCCGTGGTGGTCTTTCCCTTCCCCCGCCGGTATAGACCAGGACCAAGCCCTCCCTGAGCCCCATCCCCCCTGACCCCACACCCAATGAAGCCTGCTTGCGGATAGTTTCCTACTCCTTTCGATTCTCACCCCGTTTTTGGAGGGCGGAGATGAACTCCTCCAACCCCGCTCGGGCCGCTTTGCTCTGCAAGCGAAGCCTCTCTCGTAGGGCCTCCAGATCCACCAAGGGCGGTACCTTCTCATCGGGAACCTTCTCATAGAGTTCGATGAGCACCCCATGGGCCTCCTTGGGGTGGATGAATGCGATCTTCTTGCCCCCCGTTCCGATGCGGGGCTCCCCGTCGACGAGTTCTACGCCTCTCTCCTTCAGACGGGCTAGGAGCTTGTGGATATCGATCACCTCGAAGCAGATGTGGTGCACCCCCTCTCCTCGCTTCTGGAGAAAACGCGTCACCGGCCCATCCTCCTCTATGGGTTCGACCAACTCCACCTCGCTCTCCCCGGCGGGCATGAAAGCCACCACCACCCGCTGCTCCGATTCCGCCTCGGTATGGGCCATCTTGAGGCCAAGGCTCTCATAGAAGATCAAGGCCTCCTCTATGCTCTTCACCGCGATGCCAATATGATCGATCTTCTTGATCATGCTTTTCCTCTACTTAGAGCTGATCGGGTGAAACGGGATGTGCCCGAGCGTCGATACCCACGCCCATAAGATCTTCGGGGTCAGCCTCAAGAAGCGAGCCATGACCGAAGAGCTGCAGGTCAAAAGGAGCCCACCCAGGTTGCTGCGACCCCCTCGAAAGACTCAGCATCCCGCTCACCCTGGCTAATAGTCCTGAGGCCAGAGGGCGCACATGCTTATCCGTCGTCTCGGCGGTGCATCATGAAATCGAGGCTGGCAACCATGACCTCTTCGTCAGCTTGATTCTTCGTGCCGTACTTCATGGTCACTATACCGCGTTTAGGATTCCGAGTTTCCTGCTTATCTATGATCTCGACATCGACGCGTATGGTGTCTCCGGGTCTCACTGGTGCTAGATGTCGCAAGCGCTCGACTCCGAGGAACGCTACCAATGAGTCAGCAAAGACACCGGTCGAGGCGACCAATCCAACGCTAATTGCGTATATCAGCGCGCCGTGGGCTACCCGTCCGCCAAAGATAGTTTCTCGCGCGTACACCTCATCAATGTGCAAGGGATAGTAGTCTCCGGAGATACCCGCGAAATTGACGATGTCCGTTTCCGTTATTGTTCTTGAGGGACTCGTGAACTTATCCCCAACTTCAAAATCCTCAAAGGCTTTGGTTGGCATGTAGCCCCCACCTCCGTTGTTGTCCCTGTCTACTTCTTGCCTTGATGCCCACATCATTCAAGCTTCCCATGATATCTTCTGCGAGGTCTAGAGTTAGTCTGGCGATGGTGTGATGGGCCGTAATCTCGGCAGTACCAAGTCTCCTGCAGCCTGCTCGAAGACCACCTTCGCCTCCAAGTCACATTCAAGAGCATCAAGATCGCACTCTATAATATCGCTTATCATTCTATTTCATTGCAGTTGTGCCTCCTTTGGCTACTTGCACAGAGAACTCAATGCCATGCTCCTTGTCGGCCCCCCCTGTTGGTCTAGACCGACAAGCAAGCCACCTGGTGATCGACGCCTTTGGACAGCCAGTTAGTCAATAAGTGCTTGATAGACCAGTGTCCTAAAATCATTCGTTATAGGATAAGTGCCGCTAGGCAAGTATTGTAGCATGAGAATGCCAATGAGTTGCTCTTGTGGATCAACCCAGAAATGTGTATTGGCCCAACCGCCCCAACCATGAAGGCCAACAGATCCCATCATGCCCGACTGGGCAACATCCATCATCACATGGAAACCTAGCCCAAAGCCAAACCCTGGCATTTGCTCCTCTCCCATTTCCATCGGCAATAAGGCGGGGGGCAAATGGTTGATGGTCATCAACTCCATGGTTTTACGTCCAAGCAAGCGTACACCATCTAACCCTCCCTTATTCAGGACAAACTGAGCAAAGCGCAGGTAATCGGCTGCTGTCGACACCAGACCTTGCCCACCAGCATGTAGACGTACTTCTTTTGTGTAGTCACTACCAGCGGGGGTATCAACTACGGCCAAAGCATCCTTTTCCGTCAGGCCATACGCCGTCGCAAAGCGATCAATCTTCTCGGAAGGTACGGAGAAGGCTGTATCCTTCATACCCAGGGGCTGAAAAATCTTTTCATCAAAAAAATCGGCCAGGGGCATATCTGAAATAACTTCAACCAGGTAACCAACCACATCCGTGGCCACGCTGTACCGCCATACCTCCCCCGGTTGGTGGACAAGGGGCAATTCGGTAATCCGTCGAATCAATTCCTGATTTGTAATGTCTACACGGAAAGTCAATGCCTGAATTGTATCAACAACATGGAAGAAATCTGCCTGCCGATACAACTCGTCCACAGGCGAGTCCGTATCGCCGTAACTCAGTCCAGCAGTATGCGTTAGCAAATCGTGAATGGTGATCTCGCGTGTCAGATCGGCAAGCTCGCCTTCATCTACGTAAACCTTGACCTTCTTAAATTCGGGTAGATACTTGGTCACTGGGTCGGTCAAGTGAAACAAGCCGCGTTCATAGAGCATCATGAGTGCCACGCTCGTAATGGGTTTGGTCATGGAGTAGATGCGGAAAATCGTGTCGAGTTGCATGGGTTTGGCTGCTTCCAGATCCATCATTCCGAAAACGCTCAAGGCGAACCACTTTCCCGCAGCGCGCCACCATGGTGATCAGGCCCGCGAGCTTGTTTCGGTCTACATAGCCTTGCATCACCGTGCCAATTCGACTCAATCTACTGGCTGAAAAACCCACATCTTCTGGTCTGATGGTATTCAAACTTTTTCTCTCGGCTCTGTTTGTTGCGAGAATGAGAATTCGAACGGTAGTAACTCCCACACAAGGATGTCCACTGACCTACTGGATTGTAACTGTGCCGTCTTCTCGTATCATAATCCGGTCGCCGTCCTCGACGGATTCCAGGAACTCGTCGCCTAGTTGATCTACGGCGTATATTCGTTTGCCGACCCACACGTCAGCCACAACCAGTCCGGCTGCAGCCAGGGAATCAATCTGTTGAGAAAACAACATAGCCTTGGGGGCGATACCCATTTGGGCCACTCTTGGCCACACTGCCCCGGCTGAAGTGGAACCGATAGTTTTCGGAAGACAAATGATCTTGTCGGTTAGGTTCTTTCCATAGAGTTCCTGGTTGCCACTATCAGAGCATTGTGCCGTCTCCGCCTGGGTATGCATGCTCGTGGAGAAGCTGGCATAGGTGTTGAATCCCATGTGAGTCACCAGGGCCTCACCTTCTGGATGGCCTGGAAGAAGTGCCCTTCCCTTGAATGATCTGCTCACCTCAGCTTCCCCCTTCTATCTCTCCACTGACCAGAATCTCAACCAGTTCTTCGTCGGGAAAGAATCTGGCCGTAGTATAAGCCCTCAGTTTGTTGGAGTTGGTGAGAATCGCCTCCCCGGCGCTCAGTTCATTTTCAAAGAGGGTCTCAACGCAGGTTGCGCTGAGTCTTACTCCTGCGCGCCTCAGCCGCTCATAGGCCTCCACGTCGGCCTTGAACTTTCGCAACACCTGCGGGGCGGCGCAGATAATGGTCTCAACCGCGAGTTGACGCTGACCCTTTGCCTGTAAGGCGTTATGGATCTTATTGGTCCACCAATACAACTGTCGCAAGCTCAGGTGGGGACAGCCAAGGAAGCACTTCTCCGGTTTGGCCTCCTTGTCCGCCCACATCACAGGATAGGAGGGCATCAGGTCTTTGAGCACTTGGTCATCTATGACGTAGGTCGCGTGGTCCGGGGCTAACAGGTCGGTGCCCCGGTCGACCGCTTCAGGAGTTATCTTCTCCACGTGGTAAAGCCCGACTGCCCCATAGGTAGCACAGGCTGCGCCCATCTCCTGGAGGTAATCAAGGGTCTCCTCACTCAATCGGGGGCCAAGAAAGCGGTCAAGCCCCACAATGAAAGGCACGTCCTCCAGAACCTTCATACCTATGGCGCCCCCCAGTAACTGGGGGTGCGGCACTTTCGCAGTTCTTACCTCCACTAGGCAAGTAGCTCGCCGGCCCTCGTCACTCAGGAGACCAGTCAAGGGTGTCTTGCCAACGATGTTAGACAAGAGGTCCATGATCGCCCCATTTCGGTTGGTTCTTGCACCTAGAACCGAATTGGCGAAAACCACACACGATGATTCAGACCAGGCCAGGATGGTACCCCTTTTAGGTATGTTACCCACTTGGGGCAGGTAGGGATTGCAGGTGTAGGCATCTGTATCGCGGAGCCCCAGTTGCAGCATTCTCTCATCGTAGCGCGCCTGGTATCGATACATCCGTTCCAAGACCCGCTCCTGCTCCGGACTCAAGCTCAAGTTCTCGAAATCCAGCGGGGCTTTCGGATCAAGGGTAAAGGGGTGTTTGGTCTTGAGACCGGCCGCCACCAACTCGTCGAGCATCTCCAGGGGCGGCCCAATACCGGGGGTGGCCCAGGGTATGACAAAGTGCCCGTCCCCTTCAATGTCTGCCAGTCTTTCCGCACCCAGGGCTTCGCCGTAGAGCACCACGGTTTTCATGACCTTCTGCATGGTTGGCCCTTGCTTGCCTCGCAGAATGTCCCCTTCTTCTGGGGTAAGTCTGATTCTCAGATTCTCAAGATCGGTCAACAGCTTTCCTTTTCTCCGTTCCCTCTATCATTCATCGCTAAGCAAAATGGGGTCAATCATAATTGCCGAGTTCATTGACCAGTTCCATGAACCAGTCAATCCTTTCCGGTGGGGCAATAGCCGGCACTTCGCAACCAGACGCAAGGATATATCCGCTGTTCTTTGGGGCCTTGTCAATACAATTTTGTATGGCCTGCTTCATCCTATCCCTGCTGCCGGCAATGAAAAGGTTCGTATCGACGTTACCGATGAGGACCGCCTTGCCTCTGGTTACTTCCACTGCCTTTGCCAGATCCGTAGGCGCATCAATACTGATATTGGTCACCCCGGTGTTGACCATATCTTCAAGGATGGGATCCGCATATCCACAAATGTGAAGCCCCAGGCCCACCTTCTTCTCCTTGAAGTGGTCTACGATCTGCTTATGATAAGGGAAGACGAATGTCCGGTACATCTTGGGAGAGATAAGGCTGCAGGACGCAGGGGCTTCAGAATACCCGAGCCCCACACCTAATGGAACAATGGCTTCCGCAAACCTTATGGACGCCCGTGTGCAGAATCGCATCAGTTCATGGACATAATCCGGGTCTTTCATTGCATCCCTGATGAGTTCAGTGGCCCCCCTGAGGCCTAGAGCGATTGTCCAGGGCCCGGCGATCACCCCTGATACAATGGAATCGGTGATCATCTTTTTCGTTTCGGCCAAAGCCTCCAAATAACCCGGAAGACGTCCATCCTTTCTGGGATCCGGAACTTTGAGGCTGCTCAGTTTCCCCTTATCTTCAAGGGCTAGTTTTGTGGAGATGCACAGGCTGTCTTCGGGAAATCTGAGTTCATTGCCCATGGCCTCAACGTCGGTGAGCAGATCCCACATCATGAGTAGGATATCCGGTTTGTATCGCTCATAAGCGGCCACCTGTGCCTTCACAAAGATCTTGGGATCCAGTAAGAACTCCCTGATGGACGCGCCTACAAGTTGGGCGTTGCATTGGCCCATGAAGAGGTAGGCAGGGAACCTGTCTATCTGGACTTCCTGATCTGTAAAGGTCTTCTTAAAGGCAGCGGAAATACGCTGTCTTCCAGCAAATGCTTCCATCTATAGTTCTCCTTCTTCCTTCCAGATCCTCATCTGCTCCTGGTAGGACGGGGGAAATGTCGCTTCAAAATCGAAGAAGCTGGTGATGGGATATCGTATACCGGCTTTATGGGTCTTGACTAATCCGTCCAAAACCGTATCCACCTTCGAAGAGGGAATCATGAAAGTCATCTCGTAGTCCTGGGTCATGCCGAAAATCCTGTCTCCGTTGCCGGGAACAAGATAGCGACATTCATCCTTTTTTATCACCGTTATTATGGATGCGCATCCCAGCCTTCCCATGGCTGAAGAGTGAACAGCCCCCCCTTTATTGTAGAGCGCGCCCTGAATGAGCCTCATGATTTGGGCCGGATTACCATAAATCATGAACAGATCAGGTTCAAAAGCAGTACGGTGCAGGGGTGCTACCATGATGTGAGTGTAAAGCCCGTATTCAAAACGATCAACAAGCTCTTCTCCTCTTTTTCCTATCTCTTTTGAAGCGGTAAACATACCTGCGGCTAAATTCCCCTCATCAAAAAAGTCGGTGTTCTTGAAAAAACCGAAGGGGGCTGCCCCCAGAGAGCATTGCATGTCCTCTTTACCCATAGCTACCGCCCAACCTAATTTTCTTGCCATACCAATTCCCTGGCAGATGGCTGCCCTTTTTTTCATCTGCTGAAAGGGTCGACGCGTCTTTTCGGGTATTTCCCCTTCCGATTTCAGCATCTTTATGGCCAACGGGAAGGTGAACGGCCGGATATAGGTATTCAACGCCTGCTCCAATTCTCTCAAGTCTGCCATGATAACCTCCTTTGGAAATAGTAGGTGCCTAACTGATTCAGGGTATTCAATGCCTGTTCCGGTTATTTCAAATTTGCCATGATAACCCCCTTTAGTAACTGACTCACTGATTAAGGAAGTGAGGGTGGATCTCGAAACGTCCAATTCCGCCATTCCTCGATCAGCAGGTTACTTGCTTACCCTGGTATTCCTTGATTTTTTCAATTAATAGCGGAATAAACTCCCGGCAGTCATCAACAATGCCATAATCCACCTGTTCAAACACCGGTGATTTGGGATCGTTATTTATGGCTACCATAACTTGAGCCCCGACTATGCCTACCATATGCTGCAATTCACCTGAAAGCCCTACCCCGATATAGAGTTCCGGACTCATCATTTTTCCGCTCTGCCCGATCATCGTCTCCAGCCCGGCCCAGCCTTCATCAACGGCCGGCCGCGTGGAGCCGAGGGCAGCGTTAAGCGCTTCCGCCAGAGCGGCTATTATGCGCCACCCCGCAAGATCACCAGCACCGGCACCGCCGGCAACGACGACGGATGCCGATTCAAGAGGCACACCCTTCGGCTCTTCACGGATGATTTCCAGTGTTTGAATCCGACAGGGGATTTCATCTTGAACATCAAGTGGGACAATCTCTCCCGTCCTGTCCTCATCCAGTTCGGGTATAGGGAAAACCCCTCTTGCAATGGTGGCCATCTGTGGACGCCTTTTCGGACAGATAATCGAAAGTAACCTGCCATAGGCAGGGACTCTCTGCTCTAAGATTTTGTTCTCGTCGAGCAGGAGATCAATGGAGTGAGCCGTCAATCCGGTTTCCAATCTGGCTGCTACCAGGGGCGCCAATTCTCTTCCCATGGAGGTCGAACCGATAAGGATGATTTCCGGCTGTCGCTCTTTAGCCAGTTTGACGACGATTTCAGTATAGATTTCTGGTTGATAAAAGGTGAGGTGGGGGGCGTTGCCCAGATAGACTCTGTCGGCGCCGGCGGCAAACAATTGCTGGGTTTGTCCCTCGATCTTATCTCCCAGAAGGACAACCTCCACGGAAGTTTCCAATTCATCAGCCAGTTTGCGCGTATGGCCGATTAACTGGAGTGATACAGAAAGAATCCGACAGTCAATCTGCTCAGCGATGACCCATACCGGGCCGCGTCTATTTTCCATTGTGACTACCGACCACTACGTCGAAGAAATGTATGCGGAATATCGATGCTTCCAAACAGCGCAAGATCTGGCTGAACCGCATCCTGTTGTTTTTGGATTTTCCCTATATTAGGCCTGCATCAGCCAGCTTTTGGATCAGTCGTTCGGCTTTCTCTTCCCTTGTGCCGGCGATTATCTCAACTTTCCGCTTACTTTCTCTGTTTGTCATCTTCGAAACAATGGTTGGTGACCCTTTTAGACCCATCGATTCTTCCGCCACACCTAACTCATCAATTCCCCACTGGATAATCTCCCTATCTCTGGCCTTGACAATTCCTGAAAAGCTGAGTGTTCTCGGCGTATTCAGCCCTCTGGTCACCGTAAAGAGTGCCGGGAGTTTTACCTGCACCAGACGGTATCCATCTTCCAGACTGGCTTTTACCTTCCACCATTCTCCGTCACATTCGACGATCTCTTTCACCCTTGTTACTATGGGCATCTCTAGGAACGTTGCGATTTCCGGCCCAACCCACTCCGTACCACTATCGCTGCTGGCCATTCCGCAAAAGACCACATCATAGGACCCAACTTTCTCTATCCCTTTGGCCAGGGTATATGCCGTGGCATAGGCATCGGCACCGCCAAAAGCCTGATCGCAAAGCAGGATTCCCTCGTCAGCGCCCAAAGCCAAACATTCCCTGACGATGTTGCCTGCCGGAGGAGGGCCCATGCTGAGTACCGTAATATGCGCACCAAGCTGCTCTTTAAGTTGGAGTGCCGCTTCCATTGCATTTTTGTCCAGTGGATTTATTACCAGCGAAACGTCGCACCGAGCGAGGGTTCTGGTGACGGGATCTATTCTTATCTTGCTGGCCTCTTTGGGGTCAGGAACCGCTTTGACACATACGACAATCCTGAGCATTGTACAAATCCTATGCTAAATCAAGGAATTGGACCGTACTTCCGGTTCGCCATCATCGCCAGACCTGGCACCATGTCACCCTCGCGGGATGATGGGCTGGATGAAGGGATGGCCGTCGCCGTCGGAGGCCCAGCGCCCACGCGTGTCCTGGATGACCACGGCATAACCTCGCTCGGCGGCCATCAACGCAAACGATGTCTCGGACCAGGCTTTGCCGTGGGGATACGTTGCAGCAGCACCGGCACGGGCTCCGACGTATCCGGCCGGTAGACGTCGGCGTGAAGGATAACGTCATCACGCATCTTGACCTCTACGTCGCGGTCCACGATAAGCGTTTTGTGCGCTACCTCCCTACTGCTGGATCCCTCACTTCCTGAACGGCTTAAGCACCCAACGGGCGATAATGACCTTCATAATATCGGAGGTGCCTGCCGATGGCCCTAGAACAATGGAATCGCGGTAATAGCGGGAAACCGGATATTCTTCCAGGCAGCCATAGCCACCATGGATATCAACGGCCGTTTTTGCCGCTTTCTGCGCCGCTTCCGTGGTGAAATATTTGGCCACGGCGAATTCGTTGCTTGAACGCATGCCTCTATCTTGCATGGCCGCCGCTCGATATCCCAGCAGACGGCCCGCTTCCAGATCGATTTTCATTTCCGCCAGTTTGTTTTGAATCGTCTGTAGATTGCTGATCGGTTTTCCATAAAGAATTCGCTCATTTGCGAATTTCAGGGATGCTTCTAGACAGGCGGCCTGTAGCCCTAAGGTACAGCCGACCATTCCGCCTCTGCCGACTTCACCAATGGCAGCCATGGCAACACGCATGCCCTTTCCTTCCTCTCCCAGCAGGTTTTCCCTGGGAACCCGGCAATGTTCAAAAACCAACTCGCCGGTATTACAACCGCGCATGCCCACTTTATGCTCCTCATGTGAAGGCCTGAACCCCTCCATCCCCTTTTCTACGATGAAAGTCGCGAAGGCTTCGGGATCCTCCTCGTCCTTGGCCAGGACGGTAACTGTGTCGGCGATGTGGGAATTGGTGATGAAGCATTTACGGCCGTTAATAATATAATCGTCACCATCCCTCTCATAAGACGTACGACCGCTCTTAGGATCAGAACCTCCGGTCGCTTCGGTTACAGCCACCGTGGCCAGTCGTTCGCCTTTTGCCAATCCGGGCAAATACCTCCTTCTCTGCTCCTCGTTACCGAATCTTATGATAGGCTCGATACCCAGGCCAAAAATCTGGAGCATCATGGCCGTCGCCACCGAAACCCTGCTGATTTCCTCCAGGGCGATAAGGCGGGCAACATAACCTAATCCAAGACCGCCATATTGTTCCGGAATGGTTAAGGCCATCATTTCGGCCTTAACCAGGGCCTTGACAACCTCGTCGTTGACCTTCCCTGTTTCTTCCATTTCTGGAACCTTGGGAGCGACCTGGGTTTCTGCGAATTCGCGAGCCGCTTTCCTGAACATTTCTTGCTCTTCGGTAAAAGTAAAATCGATCATTTTCTACCTCCTCTTAGTTGTATTAATCTATTCTTCTTGAACTGTTTGCCACCTCTAATATGTCGTTGACATGTCGTTTCACCCTTCCGTGTTACGAATTATAGTTGCTGTTCAGTCTCGCACGGCCCCCACTTGACGCAGGTCGCACCCCACACATAGCCGATGCCCGCCGCAACGATGATCATCAGATCTCCGTCTTTGAGCCGCCCCTGTCTCACTCCCTCGATGATGTTGATGATGCTGTCCTGCTCGCCGAGGTGACCATAGTCGGCATTGTAGACGCCTTGCTCTTCGGTGAGGCCCAGCCGCTGGAGCATCTCCCGGTAGGCGGAGGGTTTGATGAGTACCATGTTGAGAAAGTCGAGGTCGGCCCACGTGTAGCCACTCTTGCGCAGCGCCTGGTCGATGCAGTGCATCCAGTTGTCGATCGAGACCGCATTGAGACGACTCTTCATCGCCTCAGGTTCAACCAAGTCAAGGTAGAACAACCCCTTCGCCACTGCCTCATCGGTGGGGAACTGGATGGTGCCGCTGGCGGGCACGACGACGTGTTTGCTCATGGAGCCGTCAGTGATCAAGTGCGTACCCAACAAGTGGTTGCGTGGCCAGTTCTTGCGAAGCAGTAGCGCGCCAGCACCCGCGCCGATATTGAACGCAAACGTGATGCGGTCGTTCTTTAAATTGACCAGATCCCCAACGCGGTAGCCGCCGCCGATGAGCACGGTGTTGATATCGGGATCGGCGATCATCATATCTTCGGCTATCTTGAGAGCACTGATCGTGGTGCAGCAGCGCATGTGCAGGTCCATACCCCAGGCCTGCGTGGCACCGATCTCATAAGCAAGGTCAATGCCTGCCGTCCAATTAATGTACTCCTTCCACTCCTCGGTGGTACAGAGCACCACGTCAATCTCCTCCGGCGGGATGTCGCATTTCGAGAGGCAGTCTTGAGCCGCCCAGATAGCCATCTGGTTAGGGTGGTCGCCCGGGCCGGCCATGCGCTTCTGATTGATGCCCAGCTTCTCACGAACCACCCATTCGGGGAGTCCGCTCTGTTCAGCGATATCAGTCGCGGTCAGAACCCGCTCTGGCAGGTACATGCCGGCACTCACGATACCGACAGATACGTGATCTGGTGAGTTCATCGTTGTTCCAATTTGTTAGTAGGTTGGTAGATGATAGGCGGCAGGGTTAGCCGCATCGTTCGCCTAGCCAATCGCCGATCTCGGGCTGCGGTCATCACAGTCATTGGACACTGGTTCAACTCCTTTATGACTGATGGAAACGCCTCAAACACAATACGAAATACGTATTGCGTGTTACGAACCATACTGCTCAATCAATTGTCGCTTGTCCACCTTGTTGGCCGCTGTCTTGGGCAGTGCATCCACAAACACGACCGACTTGGGTACTTTGTAGTGAGCCATCTGCTCGCGCAGCCACTCGATCAAGTCGGCCTGGGTCAATCTAGCGCCGGGCTTGAGCACGATGATGGCCCGGCCCACCTCACCCCATTTGGGATCGGGCACAGGGATGAGGACGGCTTCGACGATGGCGGGGTGACTGTGCATCAGGTCTTCGACCTCAGTCGGGTAGATATTCTCCCCGCCCGACTTGATCATATCCTTGAGCCGGCCCACAATGTAATAGCACCCGTCTTCGTCTCTGCGTGCCAGGTCACCGGTGTGCAGCCAGCCATCCACAACCGCCTCGGCCGTGGCCTCTGGCCGGTTCCAGTACCCGCCAAAGAGATGGAGACCTCGAATCAGCAAGTGCCCCACGTCGTTCGGGCCGATCTCCTCACCGGCCTCGTCAACCAGCTTCACGTCAATGTGGAACAGGGGCCGGCCGACCGAGCCCATCTTGCTCTTCACCTCCTCCGTCGGCAGCCAGAAGGTGTTGGGACCGGCTTCGGTCAGCCCATAGCCGCTCTTAAACTCGACCCCTTTTTCGCAAAAGGCCTCATAGACGACGGTGGGACACGGCCCCCCGCCAGCCATCACCAGGCGCACGTTGGACAGATCCAATGACTCCCAGCGCGGATGCTGGATCATCGTCAGGAACATGGTGGGGACAGCGAAAAAGAAGGTCACCTTTAGTTCTTGGATCTGGTCAAAGAGCTGGTCAATGTCAAAGCCGGCGCAAATGATGTTTGTGCCGCCCAGGTGGACCAGTGGAGTGGTGAGGCAATTGAGGCCACCGGTATGGAAAAAGGGCACATATTGCGGGATCACGTCGTCGGGGCGCAGGCCCCAACTGACAATGGTATTGACCGAGTTAGCGGTGATGGAACGGTAGTGCAAGATGGCCCCTTTGGGTAGGCCGGTGGTGCCGCCGGTGTAGCAGATCACCCATGGGTCTTCCCAATCCAGTTCGACGGGCAGCAGTTGGGTCTTGGGCCAGTTGCTGCGCTCCGTCGGCCAATGCGGGTCTTGGTCATTCGTTACCTGGTCCAGGCCGATGAACTGGTCCACTGTCGCTAATCGGGAGCGCAGTGCGTCTACCTGGCTGCTGAACTCCTGGCCGTAGAGCAACACGCGGGGGGCGACGTCGTTAATCATGGGCTCCAGTTCACGGACTTTTAGGCGCCAGTTAATTACGTGCAGAATTGCCCCCAGCTTGTTGCAGGCGAACAGCGCATCCAGGTACTCTACGCGGTTCATGGCATAGATGGACACCCGGTCGCCTTTGCGGATTCCTAGCCCGTTCCGGAAGAAGTTGGCGAGCTGGTTGGTTTGCTGATTCCACTCCCGGTAGGTGATGGGCTGGTTGTCGTTGATGGCATCAATAAGGGCGACCTTGTTCGGCGAAAGCATTTCCCGGCGTTGTAGCCAGTCACCGAAAAACATGGCTGCCTCGTGAAATCGATAGTACGTTATTCGGGACGCACATGTTGAACAATTCTATGACTTCAGCTTTTCAAGATAGTTGATTAGAGTGTTGATCGATCTGTCCAGGCTGGCAGTCGATTTATCCAGACCATAAATAACAGAAGCACCCAACATGCCGGCAAATAACATTTCTGTTATGGCACTGGTATCCACATTCTTACTCAATTCACCCGATTCTCTTCCCTCATCCAAAAGCCTCTTAAGCATGGCTTTGAGGCCCATAAACCCTTTACTAACCTCTTTGGATAAATGGGGGCGCTGGTCATCCAGTTCAACGGAAAAGGTAATAAAGATACAGCCCCCGGGGAAATTCTCGGTATCGTTGAGATACCTGTCTCTGTAGTTTTCCAGGAGCCTTTTGATTTTTCCAACCGGGCTTTCAATCTCATCCAGACCTGAAAGAGTCTTTTCACGCCAAATTCTTTGCGCCTCATCCAGGACCTGGAAGAACAGATCCTCTTTGCTTGCGAAATGATTATAGAAGCCGCCTTTTGAGGTGTTCGCAGCCTCCAAGATATCGTTAATAGAGGTGCTGCAAAATCCTTTCAAAGAAAATAGTTTCAAGGACTCGTGGATGATTCTTTCTTTTAGATTCATTATGACTGCCCTTCATGAGGCTAAGAGACAGACCGGTTGGTCTTACACTATCTTAGCACTGTTTGGACAAATTGTCAACTCTACCACAGTTGTAGGCAGTTGCGAAACTCCATGATAAGGAGGAGATAACATGAATAAAATCAAGACGGTAGCAAGAGCAGAAATCGAGTTCGACGCCCAAGGGCTAGAGGAGGGTCAGATCGAGTTCGAGCTGGAAGGGAACAAATGGGTGGCCTGCCTCGAAGGCTCTCTGGCTAATGACAGGATTGGCTACTGGGTTAGGTGCATCAAATACGTACAGGAAGAGTTTGCCTGTGACTGGCCCCATGTGCTGAGAATAGCAACGAGCACGCTCAAAGGCATTTAGGAGGCTGTGGGAGCGCTGGGGCTATAACTTCCAAATCGTCAAGTTATGGGTATGCGGCCGCTGGTGATCGCCTGGTAGAGAACTGCGCACATGTCTCTCTGGAGCATATACCAAGCACAGTTCTCAATGCAGTAGGTCGCGGCCGGTCTGTAGACGACAAAACGTTCGTCTCTTGATGGCCGCGCGGACCCGCTCCCCAGACTCCTGAACGGCCTTATCGGGAAGGCCGACGATGGTAAAAGCGGGGAGTCCACGGGAGATATCCACCTCCACGTGGATGATAGCCCCCTCTAACCCCACCACGGCACAACTCATCACCTGGGCCAGCATATCAGAGCCAAGTGTAGCATTAAGCGGTTGGGGCCGCAATCAGAAGGAGACAGCCGCTCCGAGTCACGATGGAAGGGGCTTCCGTTCGGGTTATGCTTTCCCCGGCGTAAGGGTTGCGGAAGGAGTTGCAATCATTGCGAAACCCGAGCCCCTTTCCCGGGAGGAGGGCTTGCATGCTACGCGAACTCTAGCTTAAATGAGCGCGCCTTTATTCTAAACGCCGGGGGGATGGTAGTTGGAGTGGTGACCCCTCCTCCGCCTCAACTGGAGGAAAAGTCATGGGGTCGATATCCGACAGCCACCCATAGATCTGGCAGGAGCCTGGGCGATAGAACGGGCACGACCTGAGACATTTGCCGCGAATGGACTTGTGCCTGAACGCCAACGCACCCTCCACCGGCGGGCTATGTCGGCCACGCGGATATATACGTATTCTGATGGAGCACACTGGATCGCGGTCAGCCACTCTACTGCTAACATACATCAGAGCTCTCACCAAACCACTCACAATCCTCGAAGCCAGCCGAGTCAACCCCGCGTAGGCACGAAGGCCCTTCTTGTGATTCCGGGTAGGGGAGAGGGCATCGATAGTTGCAGCATGTCCCCCCAACCTGCGGGAATGTTTGACATTGTCTCTCTGGCTCACTGGTGGTACAATGCGTACAAGGCGGACAGATTGGCTTCCAGGAAGGACCAGACCGCCGCATGGGTCGTCATGTTTGAGCACAGCCATGGCTCTCGAATGGAAACACGCAACGGGAAGGTCACAGTCCTCGAAGTGGGGACATGCAAGCTGAACTTCCAACCTCCACAAGGGGCATTCGCCACTAGGCGGCAAAGTGGAAGAAGGAATGTGAGGGAGTGACCAGTAAATAGTGATCAATTCACCGTTCCTCAAGACCAAGATTATCCTGCCGCAGAGACCAAAGACCCTCCTTCATCGGCCGAGGTTGGTGGAGTTGATTCACGAGCACGTCGGTCGGAAGCTGGTTCTCATCTCTGCCGCCGCCGGCTATGGGAAGACCTCCGTCTTGATCGACTTCGCCCACGATACAGAACTTCCTGTATGCTGGTACTCCCTGGACGAATCAGACCGCGATCCTCGCGTCCTTCTGGAATATCTGGTAGCAAGCATCGGCCACCGTTTCCCTCAGATCTTGGAGGGCAATCTCGCCTTCCTCTTGGCGGATTCCTCAGCTGGCTTCGACACCAATGCCATCCTCGCGACCTTGATCAACGAGATGTACGAGAGGATCCCGGAAGTTTTCGTCCTGCTTCTAGACGACTACCACTATGTGGACGAGTCTGTGGATGCGAACCGCCTCCTCGACTCCTTCTTGGAGAACTTGCCCCAAAATTGCACCATCGTCCTATCCAGCCGCACGATGCCACGCCTGTCTCTGGTGACGCTCACCGCGAAGCAGGAGATTGCAGGTTTAGGAAGTGCTGACCTGCGCTTCACCGCTGAGGAGATAGAGCGGCTCCTGTCTGAGGTATACAAGATCCCTATCCCAAGCGAGGAAGCGAAACGGCTGGCGGTGGAGTCGGAAGGCTGGATCACGGCCATCCTCCTCACCACTCACAGTCTCTGGAAGGGGCTTCTCCAGACCATGATCCAGGCCAAGAGAAGCGGAGAGTACGTTTACGAGTACCTGGCCGACCAGGTCTTCAACCAACAAGAGCTCGAGGTCCAAGGCTTTCTCAAAGGCAGTTCGATCGTGGAGACCATGGACGCCGCTCTTTGCGATGAACTGCTCGAGAGGTCTGACTCCACCAAGATGCTGGACCTCCTGGAGAAGAGAAACCTCTTCATCATCAGGACTGAGGAAGAGCCCGTGGCTTATCGGTACCACCACCTCTTCCGCGACTTTCTTCTGGCCCAGTTTCAACCAGATGAGAAGGAAGCACTCCAGGCATTGCATGAGACAGCAGGCCATCTCTTTGAGGAGAGAGAGGAATGGGACGAGGCGTGCAGGCAATATCTGGCGGCTGGGGCCTATCAGAACGTGGTGAGGATAGTGGAGGCCCGAGGTCGGCCGATGATCGAGAGGGGGAAGCTGGACACCCTGGCCGGCTGGATTGACGGTATCCCCAAGGAGGTGTGGGAGGAGCACCCGATTCTGCCATTACTGCGGGGGGAAATCCATGCCGAGAGAGGAGAATTATCGGAGGCGGACCAGCTCTTGGAGCTAGCATACCGCAGTTTTCGAGCGGACGAGAATTGGCTTCCTCTGGCGAGGACAGCCATGGAACAGGCCACCGTTCATCGCTTTCGGGGTCGATATTCGGAAGCGATTGAGAAGAGCCAGGAAATACTCGATCTCGAATCCAGGGCGGAGATCGAGCCTCGGACAGTCGCCGAGGCCCACAGGATATTCGGAATCTGCCAGGCTATGACGGGCTCTCTGGCCGTGTCAGAAGAGCAACTTAAGAGA
>Ga0209979_1001084_pt1 | contig 31627 bp, 26 predicted proteins | sample AnhtaG_FD_183114 | JGI IMG/M metagenome (GOLD analysis project Ga0209979, IMG submission 183114) | Deep subsurface microbial communities from Anholt, Denmark to uncover new lineages of life (NeLLi) - Anholt_01485 metaG (SPAdes) (version 2) | ecosystem: Environmental > Aquatic > Marine > Oceanic... | reverse complement strand
CCTCCCTCTGTGAGGAGAAAGTGCAGGTGCGGGTGAAGATTTATTTGGGACCCAAACGACTGTATCACGGCGATAATCCCGGGCGTAAGCTCTCTACCTGTAACCGCCTTGAAGTATTTTTATTCCTCGTCCTGAGCAAAAAGTTATAGCACAGTATATGAGCCAATTTCAAAATAGGCAGGATATTCTTTTCAAACTAAACGACCTTTTTGCCTTGTAACATAGGGATATATCAATTGATACTGACCTAATTAAACAAGCCTTCTCCGATTCGTCCATTTTGATTCACTTTTTATATATAACTCCTCCGCCGAAAATTACCCCCGGGATTTATTTTCATGAACAATCAGAGGATATCTTTAGTGTCTTTATGAAATTGGCAAAAGCCACTGGAGGGATAACTCAAAGCTCATTTAATGCTTTATGGGCCTTTAAGAAAGCTGCAGATGCCTCAGAAAACTATTACCTTCTTTACTATGCACCCTCAGATTACAAGAGAGATGGAAAGTTTAAAAATATCAAGGTTAAGGTTAAGGGTAAAAGTTATAAAATAACTCACCGTGCTGGGTATTTTGCGAATTAGGAATGAGTCCAAGCAAGGGCTATTAACTCTATCAAAATTAATGAAAAAAATGTTTTGAATATTTTGTCTGATCTCTTCTTTTTTTATTTCTTTTTTAACTTGTTTACGATCTCTTTTTTAAAATCAGGATGAATTTTTATTCCTAAATCTTCTGCCTTTTTTAAATATTTCCAGGCTAAATTGTATTTTTTTTGATAATAGGAGATGACCGCTAAATTGTTGTACGCTTGAGCAAATTCTGGATTAATTTTAATCACTTTTTTATAATGGAAAGCAGATTCCTGAAGAAGATTTTTCTTTAAAAAAAGATTTCCCAGATTAAGATGAGCTTCTACGTAATCAGGCTTTAGTTCAACTGCTTTTAGATATTCTTCCTGTGCCTCCTCAATTCTCTCGTCTTTTTCAAATAGGATTCCCAGAAGATTGTGTGGTTCAGGAAGATGTGGGTCAATTGTAGCTGCTTTTTGGCAGGCACTATTAGCTTCCTTTATTTTCTCCTTTTTGAAATAAGCATATCCCAGATTGGAATAAGCAATGGCGTAGTCAGGTTTTATCTTTATGGCTTTCCAACATTCTTTAATTGCCTCTTCTGCCATTCCTTTTTCTAAATAAGCAGTGGCCAGGTTAGAATAAGCTTTAAAATAATCAGGTTTTAATTGTATTGCCTCTTTAAATTCTTTTATGGCCCTGTCGATCAATCCTTTAAGTAGATAGGCCCGCCCCAAATTATGATGAGCTCTTTCATATTTGGGATCTCTCTCTAAAGCCTTGAGATATTCTGTGATTGCCCTGTCTGTTTTATTTTTATTTATATAAATACTGCCTAAATTATTATAAGCGCTTGCAATTTCCGGATTAATTTCTATTGCTTTCCGGGAGAAAACCTCTGCTTCATCAAACTTATTTGTTAGGATAAGTGCTCCACTCAGAGTAGAGAGTGCCTCAGCCAAATGAGGATAGATTTCCAGGGCTTTTTGACATTCTTCAATAGCTTGATTTGCCATTTTCTTTTCAAGATAGGCATGGCCTAGATTGGAATGGGCCTTTGCATAATTTGGATTAAGCTCGATGGCTTTGAGATATTTCTCTATGGCCTTGTCAAGTTTTCCTTTTTTCATATAGGCGATTCCCATATTATAATGGACTTCAGGAAGGTCTGGTTGAAAGCCAAGGACTTTCTGATATTCTTTTATTGCCTCATCGATTTTTCCCTGCCTTCGATAAGAAATACCTAAAAGATTATAGGCTTCTGCCAGATAAGGGTCTATTTGAATGGCTTGGAGGCATTCTTCTGCGGTAGATTTGTAGTCTTTTTTTTCTAAGTAGAAAATAGCCAACAATAGATTAATATCCACTTCTCTTCGATTTAACCTTTTCCTTTGATTATAAAGAGAGATTGCCTCATTAAATTTGCTTTTGGGTAAAGGAAAGATATTAGGATTAAAATTCCGGACCTTATTTAAAAGTATTATTTGGGTAGTGAACTCATCAAATTTATGGCCAAGATTCTTTTTGTTCATAATCGAACTTCTCTCATTTAGGTCAGCGGCTCCAAATATATGACACATTTCATGGATTAGCATCGATTTCATAGCCGCTTTTGATTTTAATTCTCTTAACAATATGTACCCGTTGAGATATGCTGCAGCACCATATGAGTCATATTTAAGAAAAGGCTGAGAGGTGAATCCTATAACAATATCACAATCTCCCTGGTACACTTTTTTTCTTAAGTCATTCAGTAGTTCAAAAGTGGATTCCCTGCTGTTATCTGAAGGCCAGTTTTTTATCGTTTTTATCCTGAATCTTATGCCAAAATATTTCTCAAAATCTTTAGAAGAACTCATGACTAGTTGACTTATATTTACACGCCACATTTTCTGGTTTCTGTATTCCTCATCTGCTGCGACTTTAAGGTGGATTGTTCTTATGGATTGTGTTTGAGAGAAGCCGATGTTAATAATAATGAATAGAAGAAAAGTGAGAAGGAGTATATTCTGTGGGATATAGATAAATAAGGGTTGAAAAGAATATCTCTTAAACACGGTTTTACTTATTATTAATTATACCATAAGAGTAGAGTTTGCAGCTTCACTTCCATAATTTTAAGGAATAAGAATAACAAATCACTCCTTTATTTATTCTTAGTGAATACGGATAAATTCCCTGCTTTGATCAGCTCATTGAGGTTTTAATGGTTAATATGTAGAATGCCATATAAAAGACCTGTTGCGTTTTAGTTATATTAATGGTCAAACTGATTGGCTTGATTCAAATATCAGTGAATGGCGAAACTTTATCTTTAAAAACGTACATTTTTAATCACTTTTTAGTACCCTGGGCTGGTCAATATAATGGCTCTTTAGTCTATCCTCTATTTCTCCTTGCTCTCTGGATTGGAATAATGATTCCTTTATACAGGAAAAAAATATTTATCAGAATTTGATTATAATTAAATAAATCGCCTCCGAGTGACTTACTTATAAAACATAATCTTCTCTGGGAATATCAAATTTACAGAATAAAGAATTTATAGCAAACCAGATGTTAGACAGTTTATAATAATAACAGCAAGGAAATTCCGGATTTTTTTGGAATTTATTAGGGATTGTATGGTTAATAAAAAGGATAAGAAGAATTCAAAAAGAAAAAGTAAAATCATGACCTTTCGATTTTGTTTCAGGTATCTTTTTTTCCTTGTAATTTTGGTTTTGGGAATTGGAATTACAGGTCCCTCTGTGAATGCACAGTATTTCGGCCGGAACAAGGTGCAGTATGAAACGTTCGATTTTAAGGTTATGACTACAGAACACTTTGATATTTACTTTTATCCTGAAAAACAAGAAGCGGCCCAACAGGCTGCTAGAATGGCAGAGCGGTGGTATGCCCGGTTATCTCGAATTTTTAACCATAAACTCAGGGGCAGGCAGCCGCTGATTCTTTATACCAGCTCTCCTGATTTCCAGCAGACTTCAGCTATCCCGGGTATCCTGGGAGAAGGGACAGGTGGTGTGACTGAGTTGTTCAAACGTAGGATTATACTTCCCCTTGGGGCATCTTTGGCAGAATCTGACCATGTGATCGGGCATGAGCTTGTTCACGCTTTCCAGTTTGATATTACATCTCAGAATCACCCGAGGTATGCCAGTGCCGCGCCCACGGCTCTCCGGCTTCCATTGTGGTTCATTGAAGGACTGGCAGAGTACCTTTCGATTGGTCCTGTTGACCCTCATACTGCTATGTGGATGCGTGATACAACATACAGAAAAAAGTTGCCTACAGTTAAGAAGCTGGTTAATCCTCGTTTTTTTCCCTATAGATACGGCCAGTCACTCTGGGCTTATATCACCGGAAGGTGGGGAGATGAGACAGTGGCAAGTCTCATGAAGGCGATCAGTAGAACAGGAGATTATGAAGCGGGAATTAAAAAGATACTCGGTGTTTCCTTGGAACAGCTATCCAATGATTGGCACAATTCTATGAGAAAAGCATATATGCCTCTCACTAAGTTAACGCAGGTATTTGATGAATCGAGCCGTGTGTTGATTAAAGGCACTAAAGAGAACAGATTGAATGTTTCGCCATCTCTCAGCCCAGATGGCAAACAGATCGTTTTCCTTTCAACCCGGGATCTGTTTTCAATTGATATGTATCTTGCTAATGCTAAAACGGGGAAAATCAGAAGAAAACTTGTCAGAACAGCCGTTGATCCGCATTTTGAAAGCTTGCAGTTCATTAAATCCTCAGGATGCTGGGATAAAGAAGGGAAACGTTTTATCTTTGGCGCTATAAGCAAAGGACGGCCTGTACTCTCTATGATCAATGTGAAGAAGGGCCTGACTGAAAAAGAGGTAACGTTTCCCGAACTGGGAGAGATTTTAAACCCAACCTGGTCGCCTGATGGACGCTTTGTTGCTTTCTCTGCTCTAGAGGGCGGATTGACGGATATATTCATTTATGACCTTGAAACCGAAAAATTGGAAAAAAAAACAGACGATTCTTTTGCCGATCTTTATCCTGCCTGGTCACCCGACGGCAAAACCATCGCATTTGTTACAGATCGATTTTCCACAGATCTTTCTATCTTGAGTTTAGGGAATTACGAGCTTGCTTTGATGGACCCGGACACTGGCGAGATACAGAAAGTTCCTTGCTTCAGGGGTGTAAAAAATATCAATCCCCAGTGGTCCTCAGATTCTCAGAGTCTGTATTTTCTTTCTGACCGCAACGGTATAACAAATATCTACAGGATTGACCTTAAGAGCAAGAATATCTTTCAAATAACGAATCTTTACACGGGTGTCAGCGGCATCACGGCATTAAGTCCTGCTCTTTCTGTAGCGCAAAAAAGTGCACGTCTTGCCTACTGTGTGTATGAGGATGAAAAATTCAACATCTATTCTATAGATTCAGCAGAGGATATCCTGGGTAGGGAACCCACAGACCAGCTCCCAGAAGTTAAACCTTCTGTGCTTCCGCCTCGGGAAAAACCAGAAGGTGAAGTTCTCGAACTGTTACAGAATCCTGTATTTGGACTCCCTGAAGAAACCGAATATGAAACCAGCGACTATAAGCCAAAATTGAAGCTGGATTATATCAGCCAGCCTCAATTAGCCATTGGCGTTGATAGGTTCGGGACTTACGCAGGAGGAGGTATTGCATTTTATTTTAGCGATATGCTTGGCTATCATAATCTTGTAGGTATGCTACAGTTGAACAGCTGGATTCAAGATTCAGCTGCGTTGGTTGGTTATCAAAACAGCAAAGGTCGGCTGAACTGGGGAGCTGTGGCACAGCGAATTCCTTATATCACAGGAGGATTTTCTGCTGGGATTGGTGAAGTCTATGGTCAGCCTGCGTACATCGAAAAGGAATATATATTTCGACAGATAAATTATCAGTTATCGGGATTTTCATCTTATCCTTTCAGTCAGGTGAGTCGCTTTGAACTTTCTGCGGGTTATCAGTTAATCGACTTTGATCGAGAGGTCTTCACACGTACTATTTCTCTAGACCATGGGTATGAACTTCTAAGAGAAAGAGAAAAATTGGATGCTCCATCCAGCCTTAGCTTTGGCTGTGCTTCTGCTGCCCTCGTTTATGACAGTTCCTTTTTTGGTGCTACGAGCCCTATCCTCGGGCGGTGCTACCGCTTTGAAGTCTCACCCCTAAAAGGTACTATTGATTTCTACACAGTCCTTGCTGACTATCGTCGTTATTTTATGCCTATAAGACCCTTCACTCTTGCTTTTCGTTTCCTGCACTACGGACGTTATGGAAAGGATGCTGAAGACCCGCGTCTTTTTCCTCTTTTTCTTGGATATGAATCTCTTGTACGCGGCTATAACACAGGTTCTTTTAGTGTAAGCGAAATCGTATCAGCGCAAGATCCTTTTAATTTCGATCAGTTATTCGGAAGTAAATTGATTGTAGCTAATATTGAGCTTCGCTTTCCGCTGTTTCAGGTACTCGGAATCGGAAGAGGGTATTATGGAATCTTTCCGGTTGACTTTATTACCTTCTTTGATGCAGGTGTAGCTTGGATCGAAAATAATAAGGCCTGGTTCTTAGACGGAGAGCGCAGGCTTGTTCGAAGCACAGGAATTGGGCTTCGTGCAAACCTTTTTGGTTTTTTTATTTTAGGAGTTGACTATGTTTATCCCTTGGATAGACCAAAAAAGGACTGGTACTTGCAAATGACAATTACACCAGGCTTCTGATTAACCTTGTGCCTTCTGGTCTTATAGTATATAAATATCATATTAAAGAGAGTTATCTTATGAATAATTCAGGTTGATAAAAAGGTTGGAAGTCATGAAGAATAATCTGACAGCTAATAAAGTCATCACGTGTTTATTTATGGCTATTCTATTCTTTTCTTTTTTTTCGAATCCTGTGTTATCCCAGGAAAAAAGGGTTAGAGTCATCGCCGAAAAGGCCAATATTCATCTCAGGCCAGATAAAAGAAGTCTGGTCATTGAGACTGTGGATAAAGGAACAATCCTGACTCTTCGTCAAACAAGGCGGGTCAAAAAATTATGGGACTATGTTTATTTTACTTCTGAGAAAACAGGAATCTCAAAGTCAGGATATATACTTGATTCGTTAGTTGAAAAGCTTTTTGGAGGAATTAAAGCTGTCACTCTTGATGAAGGAAAGGACAAATCCATATTACATTTTAGACAGGCTTTTTGGGGAGTGAACAAAGAACATGTTCTCAAATTGGAGGGCAAGCCTTCCAGTCAAGAGTTTATGGATGGATTAGAAATTGTTGGATACCAACAGAAAGTAGCAGGAATGAAGTGTAAAATTGAGTATATTTTTAAAGAAGATAAGCTAATAAGAGCAAAATATGTCTTTCTGGAACAACGTAAGTATGATAATCAATATATCGCTGATTATAAAATAGTTAAAGATTTTATTACAAAAAACAGTGAACTGCCTTCAGTAGATAACATAAACTGGTTGAACTCTTTGTATAAAGAGGATTATTCCAAATGGGGGCTTGCCATTAGCTTAGGACATCTAGAGTACGTCTCCCTCTGGAGCACGCCGGAAACTGATATTATGCTTAAGCTTTATGGCGAAAACAATAAGATATTAATCGAAGTTGAATATTCTGGAATAAAATTTAAAGATGTTGAAAATGGGTAAAAAAGAAGGCCTATATAGGTTTCCCATATCCAAAATATTTTACCACAGAATTTATGCGTTCAGAAATAAAAAGATTATTCCGATTTTATAGATTTTTAAAGTTCAGCTCCGTCCCAACAGTAAGTGCATATTTTTTCTTTTGGAAGGCCTATAGCTTGAACAAGGTCTTCCAGTCTCTGATATTTCAAAGTTGTCAATTTTAATCTTTTCTTTATTTGTGTTAGCATCGCTTCATATTTTGAAGAGCCTGCCGTAGAATATTCATCCAGGTTCTTATCATCTACTCCCTCTATTTCATAAATGGCTTTTCTTGCAGCAAGATCCAGTTCTGACCTTGACCTCGAGAAATTCAGAAACTTGCATCCACGTGTTAGCGGGGGACAAGCAGGACGCATATGGACTTCCAGAGCCCCGAAATCATAAAGTCTTTGGATTGTGTCCTTCAGCTGGGTTCCTCTGACGATTGAATCTTCGCAGAAGAGTATCCTTTTCCCTTCTATCAGTTCCCTTATAGGGATGAGTTTCATCTTTGCCACCAGATCTCTTACAGTCTGGTCCTGGGGCATAAAGCTCCGGGGCCAGGTTGGAGTATATTTTACAAAAGGTCTTTTAAAGGGTATGCCGGCTTCGCCTGCATAACCTAAACCATGCCCGGTTCCTGAGTCAGGAATTCCTGATACCATGTCTATTTTGATGTTTTCATTTTTTGCCAGTTTTGCGCCGCATCTGTTTCGCACATTTTCGACATTGATTCCTTCGTAACTTGAGGCAGGATAGCCGTAATAAACCCATAAGAATCCGCATATCTGCATTTTATCTCCTGGGGGCTTCTTTGGCTCAATTCCTTCTTCTGTGATTAAGACAACTTCCCCTGGTCCGAGGTATTTTTTTATCTCGAAATTGAGGTTGGGAAATGCGCATGTCTCCAGTGTTACAGCGAAGCTTCCGTTTTTTTCTCCGATGACGACCGGAGTTCTCCCGAGCCTGTCTCTTGCTGCATATACTCCTTTATCGGTCAAGAGCAGCAAGGAGCATGACCCTTCAATCGACTCCATTACGTTTTTCATCCCGTCTTCAAAATTTGATTCCTTGTTAATCAGGGCAGCGACAAGCTCTGTTGGATTGATTTCTCCTCCTCTCATTTCAGAAAAATGGCTGGCCTTGTTGTCGAAAGCATTTTTGACAAGTTCTTCGGCGTTTTTTGCGACTCCAACAGTTACAATGGCATATTTTCCTAAATGAGAACGAATGAGCAAAGGTTGGTCATCATGGTCGCTGATTACGCCGATGCCTTTATTGCCATGCATCTTATGTAAATCATCTTCAAATTTTGACCTGAATTGAGCATTCTCGATATTGTGAATGTACCTGATAAATCCCTCTGGATTTATGACAGCAAGCCCTCCCCGTTTTGTTCCAAGATGGGAATGATAATCTGTACCGAAAAAAAGATCACTCACGCAGTCTTCTTTTGAGACAACTCCAAATAGTCCACCCATTATATGCTCCTTATTAAAAGGTTGTGTTTTACATAATTAACCTGGATTATTCATAAAAACTTCCGATGCTATGAGTGAATAATCCATGTTCACCTGGATATTCATAAAAACTGCTGATACTATTGGTGAATAATTCAGGTTAATAGAAAGACTGAATATTTTTGGCGCTTGCCAGCTTTTCTCATATGGCTGGAAAGAAAAGAAATGTTGTTTAATACAGCCATTTTTCATAAAAGTCTGTTTGGGCTTTTGAAAAGCCTGTGCTGTTAAGAATTTAAATATGACAAATTTTAGAACTCGATTCAAGAAAAAAAATAAAAAAAACGAATTTCTTCTTCTTTTAAAAAATTATAGATATTAAATAAAATTTTGGGGATTTCCAGTTCACAATCACGTATAATAGTAGCACTGAAGAAGCGAAAATGATGAAGAAAATTTTATTATTGTCCCGGAAATAAGAAAACTAACGATAAAATGAAAAAATTTAAAAAAGATACAAGAATAAGGCAAAATAGGTAAGTGGAACTGTTCTTAGGGAAAATAGATTTGACTTGTTTAGTAATAAAGAATTATCTTACTCTCTATATATAAATTGTTTTTGATGGTTTTAGATCTTGCCTTAATAGATCGAAGTGAGGGAGGTCAAGGATGGAAGATAGCAAGAAAGTTTTTTTTACAGGAACATTAGTTATTGTTGTAGTGGCTGTAGTGGTTGTAGTCTATTATTTTTTCATTCGAGAGAATCCAGAAGAAGTCCTTCCTATTCAGGAAGTAGTGCAGGAGGAACCTGTCCAGGTTCCTGAAGAGGAACCTGTTATTGAAGAAGAAGTGCCGGAGCCGGTTCATGTCGAACTTGATAAAAGTGATGAATTCCTTAGGGATTTGGCAAAGGGGCTATCATCCCATAAAAGATATGCCGTCTGGCTGAAGAGAAAGGATTTGATTCGTAGATTCGCGGCTGCTGTTGATAATATAGCCAATGGCATGAGTCCTCGTCCTCAAATTGATTTTTTCATGCCCAAGGGTGATTTTAAGGTCGTGATGAAGGACGATCTTTATTTTGTGGACCCTGGAGGATATAGCCGATATAATTTGGCTACTAATGTTTTTGCCTCCCTGGATTCAGAAGGTTGTGCAAAGCTTTACTGGCAAATGAAGCCTCTTGTTCAGGAAGCTTACAGGGATCTGGGCTATCCTGGAAAAGATTTTGACATTACTCTGAGAGCAGCCATAGTAGAACTGCTTAAGGTTCCTATTATCAAGGGCGAAGTGCAGTTAGAAAAAAAAGTGATATCATATGCAATAGTGGATCCTGTGCTTGAAAGTCTGAGTGAAGCTCAGAAACATATCCTCCGCATGGGGCCAAATAATGTCCGCAAAATCCAGGGAAAACTGCGTGAGTTAGGAGCAGCTTTAGGAATTCCAGGAAACAAATTCCCTCGATCGAGGTCCTACTCTCCAAAAAACAGAAGTTTCTAAATTCTTTCTTTTTTAGATTTTCCCAGATAAGGAAGATATGGTGTTTGGTGCTCTATTCATAAATAAAGTTGAGCAGGCCGCAGACTTCTTGACAAACTTTTTCAGAAGAGAAATATTCCATTAAACCTTTCCAAACTTTTTGCAGTTGAAGAAGATCTTGAAAAGGGTTTGCCATAGGAGAGGCTTTAGTATTAGCGAGATAAATATTGTTTATACACTCTGAAGCACCTTTCTTATCTCCTTGAGCAAGGTAGTCCATGGCCAGCATAAGGTTGGAGCGGAAGATTCGATCCTCTAAATCGTCTTTCAGGAATTCTCCTGGATAATAGCCCAGGTCTTCTGCTGTAATCCTTGTCATATTTGGAGTTGGCTCTTGAGATTCCAGCTTACGCTTTTCGAACACAAAGCGATAAATATCCTCTCTTAGCTTCCTCCACTGGGGATGGGTTTTTGGAGGAGCCTTGTGTTTGATTGAGAGCTGATTGTCCAGAAAGAATTTATAGCCAAACATTCTGGCATTGATGAGAAAATCAATATCTTCACCTCGAGTAATAGAAGGATCAAAAGGAACATGAGTGAAAAGCTCACGATGGACAACCAGGTTTCCTCCAAAAGCAAATGGAGTTTCTTTAAGCCTTGGGCTTTTTCCGATGATCTCTTTAAATGTCCGATTCATACAGTCGATCTTATTCCAGTAAGTCATCCAAGGAGTTGTTTCTTTGTTGAGAAGGAAATCATTGTCAGGGTTGATGTAATAACCAGCTACTGCAAGTACTTTGTCACCTTGAAAATTTTGCCCGATAAATTCAAGGGCCTTTTCCAAAAACATGGGATCCTCGAAGATTTCGTCGTCATCAATGAGCACCGCAGCTTCAGAGCCTAAAAGATGAGCTGAAAAGAGACACAAGTTTCGAATATTGGAGTACCCGTTGAGCTGGAGAAGAGGGCTGAATTTATCGAGATTGTGATAAGCCAAGTACTGATGAATCTTGGATAGCTGTGAGTAGGAGAAAAAAAATGTTCTCACTTCTGGAGATACTCCTTGAATGATCGAGGATACTTTAAGTTCGACATCTTCCTGGATATCCGGAGCTGTTGAAACACCAAGAATGACAAGATCAAAGTCTTTGTTTTTTAGAGTAGAGAGGCTCTTTAGTGCACGTCCCAGGGTTCCTTTCTCGTTGAGAGGAGTAGGATGGTCGTAGACAGTATCTGTTTCCTTCCACCCTTCAGTTTTTTTCCGTCCCCAGTAGCTGGGAATAACCATTGTGGTTTTCATTTTTATATCTCCTGCTGATTTTGCACTGAGGGTTTTTTAGCCATCATTTTTTCTAAAACTCCCTCCATAATCTCTACTCCTTTTTCCCAGGCATACTTTTCTTCTACAAGTTGGCGGGCATTATTCCTGATCTTCTGGTAAAGTCTGTCGTCATTTATCAGGTCTAGAATACCTTGAGTGAATTCCTCCGTAGTGTCTGCTCTGATGATGTTTTCCCTGTGAACAGCAGGAAAACCATCTGCACCCAGGGATGTTGATATAATAGGGCGGCCAATAGCCATGGCTTCCAGTATTTTGCCTCTGAATCCTCCTCCAAGCCTTACCGGACAGATGAAGATGCGGCCTTTTTTCAGATAGGGACGCACATCATCAACTCTACCTGTGACAATTATGGATTTGTCTTGAGATAGGTTTTGTATTTCGGGCGGAGGAGCTTGGCCAACCACATAGAATTTAACCTCTGGAAGACGTGATTTTAGCTGGGGCCAGATTTCCTCGTGAAAATAAAGAACAGCATCTACATTGGGATAATGTAGGTAATTGCCTACAAAGACAAGGCTTTTTTCTTTGCCTTCAAGCTCAGAGAAAGAAAAATATTCTACGTCTACGCCATGAGGGACAACAGCTATATCCAATTCAGGACAGATTTCTAAAAGTTCTTCTTTACCCTGAGGAGTCAGGGTAAGTACTTTGTCAGCATTCCTGTACATGTCGAATTCGTATTTTTTCAATCCTTTGAGATTTATGGCTTCTTTTAATTTCTCGGGTCCGAACTTATTATGGTGAAAAACCTTAAGACGTGCTAGATAATAGCACTCATGTACAGAAAAAATTCGCCGTACAGCGGGGAGCATGGGGTTGTTGTGGATAAACTGGCCCATGACAGAATATTCAGCAATGACAAAGTCATATTGGTCCTTCTGAACCATATCTGCAATAGTTTTTGCCATGTTTTGTGAGCCGTGAACTCTTAGGAAGTAATGAGGAACAGGTGCTGTAAAAAAATCCCATGTTGTTTTAAAAGTTGATCGTTTTGGAGGTATAGGGACAAGTTTTAGATCATGACAGAAAGATTTGACAGAGGGGATGTATTTTTTCTCTTCCTCTCGGGAAAAAGTAGCCAGGGACACGAGATGATTTTTTTTTGAAAAATATTTTAAGCGGTTATAAATTATAATAGGCCCACCTATGACTTTAGAATGTGGAAATTCTTTGCATATAAAAAGAATCTTCATGATATATTTTTTATGATTTTATGCCCTAATACCATAAGATAAAATTTATTTTATAAAAAGCTTGATGAGAAGGAATCCGCCAAGAAGGAGGAGAAAAAAGAGAATGGCAAAGAGGTTGAAGTATTTATCTATGAAGCTCTTAATCCCGGGGCCGAATTTTCGAAACAAAGCAGCTACTGCAAAAAAGCGAAGGGAACGGCTTATTGTGGAAGCAAAAAGAAAAAGGAAAAAGTTTAGCTTAAAGACTCCAGAGGCAATTGTGAAGACTTTATAGGGGATAGGAGTGAAGCCAGCTACAAATACATACCAGAAACCGTATTTATTGAAATTAACCGTTACCTGTTCGAAAAGACTTTCTGTAAATCCTGGAATGTATCTGAAGAAAAAGGAATCCACAGATTGCCAAATGCTGATGCCAATAAAATATCCGATCATACCTCCTATTATTGAAGCTATGGATGTATATAAAGCAAAGCGCCAGGATTTTTTGATGGCGCCGAGACATAGAGCAATGAGGAGGGGATCGGGAGGAATGGGAAAAAAAGAACTCTCGGCTAGAGCAAGAAGGAAGAGAGCAATTGGCCCGTAGGGAGTTTCAGCCCAGTGAAGGACCCAGTTATACAGTTTTCTAAGAGGCTTCATCTGCGATAGATTTAAGAATATTTTTAAATATTGGATGCTGTATTGCCTTGTAATCCGTCATGTCAGTATGAAGTGGAGTGATAGTCATATAGCCTTGCTCAGCAACTAATACATCGCTGTCTTTATCTCCCTTGGCTTTTGGATTTCCTGTTCCAATCCAGTAATAAGAATTTTTTCTGGGATCTATTTTTTCAATGATTTTCGGATTATATCTTTTCTGCCCGAGCTTGATAATTTTTATGCCTCGAAAAGGAGGAGGGGGGATATTGATATTTAGAGTCACACTTTCAGGGAGTTTGTCTTCCAGCAGCTTCCTGGCAATTGAATAAACAATCTTGGCAGAAAAATCATAGAAATACTCGTGGTTTTCATCAGGAAGGAGTGAGACAGCTATGGATGGGATTTTTAGGAAAGTTCCCTGAATTGCTGCTGCGACAGTACCTGAATAGGAAATGTCCTGCTGGCCGAGATTAGGACCCCTGTTGAGGCCTGAAATAAGTAATGAGGGTTTTTTTGGCAGCAGTTTTTGCCGTGCGAGATAAACACAGTCTGCGGGAGTTCCGTCTACAGCGTAAACATTCGCTTTGATTTTATTGACTCTCAGGGGACGGTGCAGGGTAAGGGCGAGGGAAGTGGCACTTTTCTCTCTGTCCGGGGCGACTATATATATTTGACCCAAATCTTTGAGATATCGGAAGAGAGATTCTATTCCTTCCGAGAAAAAACCATCATCATTTGTAAGAAGAATTACATGATTCATGAGATTCCGTCTCTCGCTTAAAATTAGTTTAATAAAATTCGAGAATATATAAACATCAAATCCATCAGGTTACTTAGAGGAAGCATTTTAGCATTTGATGAAAGAGATTTGAACCTTTTTTCTTTTGCTAACTTACTAGCCTATATTTAACTGCTCTGCTCGTCAATTCCGGGATTGTTTTGGAGGCGATTCATTTAGTACTTCCTGAATTTTCACACAGCTATGAATGGTCACAGTTATTAAACGAAGTTTGAACCCATTTTGAAAAAATAACAGGAATTTAATCCTTTTGATTCAGCTTTAGTCTGTCTTTCCTGCCTTCACGGCAGGAAAGACATCCTTGCGTCCTCGCCCTCACAAAAAATTTATTTTTATTAAAAGTACGCCAAACAAAATTTGCCCATCAATTTTAAACTGGGATCAAAAACTGTTCTTCCATAACCTCCTATTTCATCTAATGTTTCCAGCATATACGACGTTGCGACCGAAAGGAGCAAAGTCCCGAAGAGCAAGGGCAATAGCCCGCAGCGTATATGCTGTGTTATATGAAGTGGAGGGATCATTTTATCCCTTCAATGCTGAAATTAATTCTTTAACACTTTTAAATCTGTATTTTTCAAATTCTCCCTGATCAGCTCTTATGAATGACCACTTACTCCCCGATAGACCTGTAGCATCCTTGCACCATTTTATTATCCTTTTGTCCTTATGCTCAACATCAACATCTTCTCTTCCTTTCGTTTCAATAGCTAATCGTTCGCGCTCGTCAATTGCTACTACAAAGTCGGGGTAATATAATCTAAGATTATCCTTTGAATCTTTGTACTCTACAAAGAACCCTATTTTAGGAACAATTTTGCTGAAAGCCTCTACATCTTCAGCCCTATCCAAAAATTTGACAAATTCTACCTCAAAATCATTATCACAGGGGACATAGTTAAAAATACATCTATTGGCTGGATAAACCAATCTTGACCAGACGAAAGGTCTCGTATCCGAGAGTTTTATAGTATCCCTCTTTTCAGGTTCTCTTTCAGCGAAAGTCATATTTCTGAATGCATTTACAAACAAATTTATCAATTGTGCCTGTACTTCAGTAGAACTCAATTTGTAAAGAACCCTCGGGTCTTCAAGGTCAACTTTCTCAGTAAATAATTTTTCCAAAACATATTTTTTTATCACAGGATAAAAACTCGCAAAAGCGCCGCTTATTTTTAGTTGCTTAAGTATCTGGTCAGTATAATAGGCAATTACACTTTTAGAATCCTGAGGCACAGGTAAATCCCATCTTCTCTTTATAACTTCCATTCCTTTTAGCATGTCTATTGCCACATATTCCATCTCTAAAACTCTATTCTCTAAAGGAATGGAAAGAATTGTTAAGTTTTCGATCTCTATTTTATCTAAATAAAATTCTCTTATGAGAATTCTTGGACTCAGGATCGGTATTTCAATGTCCTTATCCAATTTATTTTCATCTATAAATATAGTGGTTAAATTAAGCGACTTTCCTGTGTCAAATTCAGCAAACTTTATACCTTCCTGATTTTCTAATTCCTCAAGAATATCTATCAGTCCTGGAGGTCCAATGACTTCGAGAACATTTACGGATTTGTCTATATTTGCATCTTCCTCTGGAAACATCTTTCTTAAGCCTCTCCCAATGACCTGTTCTGGAAGCACTTTTCTTTTTGAGGTATAAGACCTCAATCCTACAATCACATTTACGTTTCTCACATCCCACCCCTCATTTAACATTAATGTGCTAACTATTGCCTCGTAGGGATTTTTTTCAGGGTCAGGGTCATCAATAGTCTTTGCAAATTCTCTCGCCTTGGGCAAGTCTGCTTTTTTTACCTCTCCAGTACTATCTGTGTGTATCAATAATACTTTATCTTTAAGGTCTGGAACAGCAGAATTCACATACCCAAATATTTCGTCTGCCTCCTTGTTCTCAGGACATTGAAAGAAGAGCACAGGCTTTTTTGATAATGGTTTCAATGCCTTTTTGTATTCTCGCCATCTTCTTATCCCAGCATCAATCCATGCTCTATATCTCTCAACAGCTTTAGTTGAGGCAATCTCGGAAGCATCTTTGACTATACCCTTTAGTGGTAATTTTACGATGTTCATTTCAATTGCTTCCTTGAGTGAGAAGTCCACGACAATCCATGGGAATAGGGCACCGGTCTCAGTTTTAGGCGTAGCCGAGAAGTCTAACTCTGTATTAATGCCTTTACCGGATTGAGAAACCAGGTCTTTGTTAAGACCTAAAAGTATTTTCTTCCATGCCTTTTCAAAACTGTATATATGGTGGGCTTCATCCTTCAAAATCATGATATTGGAGCAGGAAGTCAAAACCTCTTTTATTCTATTTTCTTGATAAATATCAGAAACATTATAAACTTCTGGCAATTCCATTACTTTATCTACATACTCTTCTACTTCTTTCTTTTTGCTCTGCCTTTGTTCTAACTGCTGAATATTGGTTAAAAATAGCACACCTTCAGGAATAACATGAATTGGGTCTTCCTTAAGGATTACTTTTAAGTCGAACTCCTCTTGCCATTCTGGTGGAACAATCGGCAATTCTCTAAATATTTTTCCATCCTTAAAATCTCTGCAAAGCCTATCATAAATGACGTTTTTCTCACCAGCGATAACCAGAAACTTGGATGTGTAATCGTCTTTGTTTCCTCTCTTATGATTAAAGTAAGACCAGACTGTTGTTAATGCCATCACAAAGGTCTTGCCAGAGCCAGTTGCCATTTTGAAAGCGTAAAGAGGGTATTGGTCATAAAAGGGGTCATAGCCCTGAATGGGACCTGCTCCAAAGTCCCTTGCCATATCTATAAAGTTTCTCTTTTTCATTACTTCATAAACATAAATCAGTGTTTCAATCGCTTCCCTTTGACAGAACCAGAACTCAAAAGGCTCACCATCTACGATATGATCTTCACTAAACCAGAATTGCAACAAACGGCGGGTGGTGTCCGTAATGTTGAGGTATCCTTCTTCTCGCCAAGTGAATACCGCTTTGCGAAGTTCATTAACCAAGTATGCCTTACTTGGCAGTCTTTGTTCTGGCTGTAAAAGCTCAATGGGGTTCATAATGAGTTACCTCTTTTATAACTTCATCATAGACTTTTTTAAAATCCGGTAATATTTTAACCTGGTGTCTTAATGACCTATCCCATGCATTCCCAAAATCCTCTCTCCTCTCTTCCAGTAGAGAAATATCTATTTTTATACCTTTGATACTACATTTCTCATTAAGAATTTTAATGACTTCACTCTTTTTGGTGTGGTCTTTAAGAAACCATATGTCATACAGATCCCTTGGCCTTGTTCTTTCAAAAAAAGCCCTTATTTTTTCAACAAATATCTCTTCTAAGGAATATACTGCCACAGATACATTAAATTTATCGGAATAAGGATAGATAACTGGTCTTTTCTCAATAGGTGATAAAATTTTTTCTTTTTCTGGTGATGTTATATCCAGTTTTATCCTTATGGGACTTCCTGTTGTTCTCAGAATTCTAAAATGAACGGTGACCTCGAAACCATTCTCATTTTCTTCTATCTGCATTTCATCAGCAAAGTTAATTCCACTTTCTTCTTTTGCTTCACTAACTACCTTTTTGATTAAACTCTCTAACTTATGCTTGTCCATTTCTTCAAGAAGTGTAAAATCAAGATCATCAGAAAATCTATAATCTCTAATATATGCTTTTCTTATTCCAGTGCCCCCTTTAAGAGCCATATTCAAATTAGAAAGATGTTTTAATAACCAATTTTGTGCATAATCCCGTTCAATCGTTGACTCTGGCACCCCAAGTCCTCTTGCTTTTTCTTTCATCTCTCTTGCTGGTATCATTCAAGTTTTCCCAGTATTTTCTCATCCAGATTTACAATCACTCTCCACTTTGCATCTTTTTTCCCTTTGTGTGGCATAGTGGGGTCAAGTAAAAGGTAATTTCTTGTCTCTATCATAGGAACATCAATATCAATCCTTAGAAAATCGCAGAGGTAACCAAGCCTTCTTATTACACCAGAATTTCCAATTTCCCGTGCATACTTAATAATCTTTTCTTGGTCAAAGTTTTCCTTTCTTAATGCCTTAGCTACCTCAACTACACCACCGCAATGCTGGGGTTTATCAAAACAATCTACAATTGTTTTTTCTCTATTTGTTATATTAACTTTAGTTTCTTCAATCCACTCAGTTCTTAGTCCAAAAATTTTTTCTTTCTTTATCCTTACAATTTTATATTTGACACCAAAGACTTCTATTTCTTGCTTTTTCTTCCATGATGTCGTTTGAATAAAAACAGTTGAAGGTATTTGCTCTGTCATTCCATAATAATTCAAAGCACTCCAATAAGAAATTGTATAAGGCTTTACCAGAAGTGAGCCAATTATAAACTCATGAAGAGTATATTTCCCTTTTTCCCCATGGAGTGGGACGATAATATATTTACCTCTTGCTATTCTCTCAATCGCACCGCTTTTTTCTAATCTGTAAATAATCTTTCTTAGATAAACTCTGTTTATATGTGTAATTCTGTATGCATTATCAAAAGTAAATGTCTCGCCTTGCTTAGCTAATTTTGATAAAAAATCAAACATTCTCATTTTTATTTGACATAATACCCAAATTTGTCCATTTAGTCAAGTAAGATTGAGAACAAAGGGGGATAAATTTTATCATCACTCACTTTGTGCTTACCTTCAGAACCTTATTCGTATCATTCCCAAACACATCCACAACTTTTGTCATTATCTGATATTCTCCTGGCTCTTCGTATTTGTGTCTAGCCTCATACTCTACTTTTGGATTTTTCTTTACCCTGAAACTCTGCCACTGATTGTGAAAGGTGTCGCCTTTGTAATCCCAGTCAATTGCCCAGTAGTCTATGAGTTCTCTTGAATCCTTTACCTTGCTTGCAATCTCTGCAAGTTCTGCAGTTGGTGCAAGTTGAAAGTCTGTGATTTTCAGTTCTACTTGTTCATTTTTTATTTTTGTTTTAATTTCCAGATAGGCAACCTCTGGAAATTTCACATACTTGGTTAATTCTTTTTCAACTGCTTCATCTGGAATCTTTAATAGTTGCAAATCAAATCCAACAAGCGAGGATTTGATTTCATTTACAGAAGGTATCTGGACCAGTTTCAAATCAACCCCATTTTTCTTTGCTAATTCTTTTGCTAACTCATTTACCTCATAACTCCACTCCCAGCCCAAAACATCTGCCTTATTGAAATTATTGCTTCTACATTCAATTACAACCTTCTCAACTTCTTCCATCGTAACAGGAGCGTTCAAAGGACCAACATGTACTGCCCTCTCTCCTTTCCTTCCATGCAAATATCTAAATCCAGTTAGAGGTTGAGATTGATATAACTTGAGCATAAAAGCAAGATATTCATCTTCTCTCTCCTGCCAGTAAACTGTTTCATAATTTCCGATATTCCAGAGCTCGAAAGGTCTTGCTGGCTTTTCATATTGCTTGCCATCATTCTGTAAATCCTTAGAATTGTGAATATTTAAAAGTCTTTTTCTTGTAACCTGAATGGCAAACTTGGATAAATCAGAGCCTATCCAACGCCTGCCCAGTTTCTCGGCAGCAGCAAGGGTTGTGCCTGATCCGCAGAAAAAATCAGCTACGATGTCGCCGGGCTTGGAAGAAGCAAGGATGATGCGTTTCAGGAGGGCTTCGGGTTTTTGGGTATCATAATCGAGTCTTTCTTCTGCAACTGAACCGATTGGATTTACATCCATCCAAATATCACTAAGTCTATGCCCCGTCACTTCATCTAAGTATCTTTTTACTTGTGGCATTCCCGTACTAGAGAAAATTATTAATGCCCTTTTTAATCCGTCATCTATTTTGTCTTGTGACCAAATCCAGTGTTTTCCTGGTGGCGGTGTTAATACTTTCTCACCAAACCTTCTCTGTTCACCTTGTCCCTTTTGAGTAAAATCATGCAATCTGTATCTTCTTCCCGTTTCATGTTCAAAAAATCTATACATCTTTTTTAAATATTCTTCTTTATGTGGCACTCTACTTTCATTGAATGTTAATTTCGCACCTTTGCTATACCACATGATAACGTCGTGAATATTACCAAAACCTAAAGTTTGAGCTTTAGGACTAGATAATTTTTGCCACACAATCTCATTCCTAAAATTCTCATAACCAAAAATCTCATCCATCATCACCTTGACATAATGTCCCACATGCCAGTCTAAATGGACATAGATAGAACCATTCTCCGCCAGCAATTCCCTCATCAAGACCAATCGCTCATACATATATTTGAGATAAGAAGCAATCCCGCCACTCCATGTATCTTTGTAAGCCCGCTCTTCTATTATAGACGGTTCTTTTTCTATTCTCTCATCTCCTAATCTTGTTCTAATCGTAAAATCAGCACCTGTGAAAAACGGCGGGTCAATGTAGATGAGATTTATCTTCCCAGCCCAGCCCTGCTTTATTAGAGAGGATATTACAAGTTTGTTATCACCCCAAATAAGTAGATTTTTCCAATCTTTCGGATAGTTCTCAGGATATTCGTTTTCAGGGTAGTATTTATCTGGGTCAAAAAGCCCATCCTCTAAATCTTTCAACCTTGGTTTATTTACTGTTTCCACTACTTGAAAGGGAAGATTTGGTTTCTCAATAGGTATCTTTTCCCCTTTCTCATATTTATCATATTTTTCTGCCCAAAGCAGCTCCACATACTTTTTGTTATCTGCCATATTCATCTCCTCTTTTACACCTCAATACCGCCATTTCATCTAACGTTTTCGGTGTTTGTGAAGTGCGAGCGATAGCGAGCATTTGGGTGAGCAGAATTAACCACAAAAACCGCTTTAAATGAAGTTGCTGCCGATTTTCTCTTTCTATCTTATTTCTATAAATCATATTAAATTTCTCCTAAAAATGACTTTCTGACCTTATCATTTTCAAGGAGATTTTTTGCTTTATCTTCAAAGGCAATTTTGCCTATTTCAAACACATAGCCTCGATCAGCATATTCTAGAGCCATTCTCGCGTTCTGCTCAACAAGGAGAATAGTTGTTCCATCTTTATTAATCTCTTTTATCTTCTCAAACACAGTATTCACATAGTTCGGAGAAAGTCCCAGTGACGGTTCATCCAATAAAAGCAGTTTTGGTTTTAACATCAGGGACCTACCAATAGCAAGCATCTGTTGTTCGCCACTGCTTAATGTTCCTGCTCTTTGTCTCTGTCTCTCCTTAAGAAGTGGGAATATGCTGAATACTTTATCAATATATTCTTTAAGGGTTTTTTTATTGCTTCTCGTGTATGAGCCCATTTCCAGATTCTCTAAAACGGTCATTGAAGAAAAAACTCGTCTTCCTTCTGGTACCATACAAAGTCCTTTCTCAACCAGCTGATATGGCTGCCTACCATTTATGTTTTCTCCTTGAAATAAGACCTCTCCTGATTTGGGTCTTACCAGGCCACAAATTGCCTTTAATGCAGTAGATTTACCAGCACCGTTTGGACCAATCATTGTCACGATTTCTCCCTCACTTATATTGAGAGAGACGTCATCCAGAGCAAGGACAGTGTCGTAAAATACTATTAAGTTTCTTGCCTCAAGAAGCACTTTCACGCCTCCTGCCAATATAAGCTTCTATAACCTTATCATTTCTTGTAATCTCTTCTGGAGGTCCTTCAGCAATCTTTTGACCATAGTTCAATACAATGACATTATCAGAGATTCCTGTTACTACTTTCATATCATGCTCAATGAATAGAATCGTTTTGCCTTTTGTTTTTAACTTCTTAAGAACATCCAGTATCTTATCTCTCATATTAGGGAAAACCCCTGCTGTTGGTTCATCCAATAAAAAGAGTTCAGCTTCCATTGCCAATGCTCGGGCTAATTCAAGCAATCGTCTATGTCCATGAGATAGATTCTGTGCAAGTTCGTCTTTTTTGTCTATAATACCTACCAATTCAAGATATTCCAGAACCTTCTCTCTATTTTTCTGCTCCTCATCCTTCATAACCTTTGATTGAAGAAGTGCATATATAAGACCTTCACCTTTTTCATATTTAGTTGCCAGTAACATATTCTCCAGAACCGTAATCTGTGGAAAAATCCTGATATTTTGAAATGTTCTTGAGATACCTAATCTGGCTATCTTGTAAGGTGGCAGATTAATAATCCTTTTATCCCTAAAATATACATCTCCAGATTGAGCATTGTAGAATCCAGAGATTATATTAAACACTGTTGTCTTACCTGCACCATTAGGACCTACCAGGGCGTTTATAGTGGCTGGTTCAATAGAGAAGTTCAGGTTATCTACTGCAACAAGTCCATCAAATTCTTTAGAAAGATTTTTAACTTCTAATAACATCTCATCACTCACTTGAACCGATACCTTCCCATTATGCCTTGTGGTCTCTTGATTATAAGCACAACCAAGAGCAATCCGTAAATCATCTGTCTCATCGGAGCTGCAATTGATGAGGGCATACCTAGAAATCTCAGGAGTTCAGGGAAAACCACCAGAATTACTGCACCCGCTATAGAGCCTGATATACTTCCCATTCCACCAAAGATAACCATAAGGAGAATAGTGATAGATTCCATTACAGTAAAACTCGAAGGATCAATGAAGGTTATGTAATGAGCATAAAGGCTTCCAGCAATCCCGGCAAAGAATGCCCCGATAATGAAAACCAATAGTTTATGCTTGGTTGTGTTTTTTCCTAATGCCTTTGAGGCAATCTCATCTTCCCGGATAGACCTCAGTATTCTGCCAAAGGGGGAATTCACTACTCTTCTTATAACAAAGATAGTAATTATCACAAAAAATAAAACCAGTAATAAGTAGGACCATATTTCTGACAAGTGAAAACCGAAAATGGAAAACCCAGGTATTCCAGGAAGTCCCATTGGTCCTCTCGTAAGAGATACCCAGTTCTTAGCAATGGAGTAAATAATTACTCCTAATCCGAATGTTGCCAGGGCAAGATAATCTCCCTTCAGTCGCACTGCCGGATAGCCTATTACAATGCCTGAGAGTGCAGCTACACACGCTCCTATCAACAGTCCTAACCAGGGAGATAAACCCATATTTAATGCAAGGAGACTTGATGTATATGCCCCAATACAAAAAAAGGCTGCATGACCCAGTGCTGGTAGCCCTGTATATCCAACAATGAGATTAAGGCTCAGGGTAAGAATTATGTAAATCCCAGCAATAATAAGTATATGTAAGAGATATTCCATATCCTTAAATTGTGTCCTTTTCTGTTTTGGTGCCTAAAAAACCCCATGGCCTTATCAAAAGAAAAATTATAAGGATAACAAACGCTATACAATCCTTCCATCCGGCTGATATTTTCCAGATACCAAGATTCTCAGCTAATCCAAGAAAGAATCCGCCCAGCACTGCACCTGGAATACTACCGATGCCACCGATAATAGAGGCAATAATTCCCTTCAAGAGAGCACTGAATCCCATAGAGGGCTCAATATTAGTTTCAAAAGAAATAAGTATTCCAGCAGCGCCGGCTAAGGCAGAACCTATAGCAAATGAAGTCAGGATTATCTTCTCAGGATTTATACCAACAATATTTGCCGCTATGGGATCATCAGACACCGCCCTCATTGCCTTACCGAGTTTTGTCTTCTGGATAAAAAGCCAGAGCAATATCATAAGAATGATTGAGACCATTAAAATCAAAATCTGAATATCAGTAATCACTGCACCAAGGAAATGGTGTCCTTCTTTGACAGGACCGGTTCTTATTGTAAGAATCTGTGCTCCATAGATAAGCTGGATCAGATTTTGAAGGAAGATAAAGACACCGAATGATGCGAGAAGAAAAATCAGGTTAGATGCATTCTGTTTGCGGAGGGGATGATAGACGAATCTATCAATGGCTATACCAAGAATGGCAGCCAGAACTATGGATAAAAAAAAAGAAAGGATAAAATTAAGGTGTAAGAAGATAATTAGAGTATAAGCAAAATACGCCCCGGCTGTATAAACTACACCATGAGCAAAATGGAAAAACTTTACTGTGCGGTAGATAATGGTAAAACCTATAGCAATAAGAGCATAGATGCTACCGGCGATTATACCGTTAAATATAAGTTGCTGAATCATCCTCTCATTTCAAGTCCAGCTTTTCCTAAGATAGCTAAGCCTCCCAATTCTTTTTGGATGCTACTTGAAGAAATGCCTTTTTCCTCAAAGTGTGACGTATCACCAATTAGATGAAACAAGACATTTGCAACATCGTATTCAAACAAATTAAGCGCACAGTTCGCTTGGTTAATTTTCCAGATATTTGTGAAATCTAATCCAAGAAGAGAACATATCATAACTTTAATTGTATGACCATGACTGACTATCAAAATGTTTGAGTCTTTCCATTGCCCTACTATTTGATCGAGCTTCTTAACAGCTCTATCCCGCACTTGATTTCGAGTTTCACTACCAGGTGTCACTTGCATATCACCAAAATTTGGGGGAACATTCACAAAAAAAACTTCATATAAGTCAGGATGCTGAGATTTCATTTCCTCTTTTGTTTTCCCTTCCCATACACCGAGATCAATCTCTAAAAACTCTGGACAGCGTTCTACACTCAAGTCATGAGGTTCTGCAATTATACTTGCTGTTTTAATGCTAGTTATACTTGTACTTGAAAATATAGCATCAATTCTATATTTTTTGAGTCGATCTCGCAAAATTTGAGCTTGCTGATGCCCAAAATCTGAGAGTGGATCTTTTTGATGTTTTCCTCCGATTCGTCCTGGTTTCTTCCTTTCGGCCATTCTTACTAAACATATTTTCGTCATTTTAAACCTTCTACTTTTCTAAAATTTAAACCTCTCTATAAACTCTATTTGTCTAGTCGTTTCAGACTTTCTAATACCACCAAGTTTCTACACCATCAAAATCTTGAGTTCCAATTTCTTTAAGATGACTAACATCTCCTATAACCTCAAACTTTGTTGTTTTCCCGGTATAAGAAAAAGCGTTTATAGCTGAATTGGGCTGTTTTATCTTCCACATGTTACAAAAATCCAGTCCTAAAAGTGCACATATTACTACCCGAATCAGATCTCCATGAGAAACGATACATATAGTGGCATTATTGTGGCTTTCTGCCAATTCATTCAGCTTACCTATCGATCTTTTTGAAACTTGGTTCCAAGTTTCTCCTTTGGGCATGAGCATAATATCTCCACAATTAGGAGGTGGATCAATATATTTCTCCCATTTATCTGGGTATTTTTCTTTAATCTCATCGATACTCATGTTAATCCATTTGCCCATATTAGGCTCATCAAATTCAGTACATTTTTGAACATTCAATCTCTCGTGTGCCTGAGCAATGAATTGGGCGGTATTTAGACTGGGAATAGAAGGACTGGAGAAAATCCTTTCAATAGCATGATTTTTTAATCTGTCTCTTAAAGCTATAGCCTGTTGAACTCCTTGAGACGTGAGTTGCTTCTTTACCTTGTCCATAGTACTGTGCACAAACCTTAACTCTTCATTACCAAAACTTTTAGCCAATCTTACTAAAATCACTTGCATTATTTTACACCTCCTACTTTATGGACAACGCCCACAGCAATCTTTCCTCAAAAGACTAAGGAATCGCGAATTTTGACTCCTTCGAAAAAAAGTTCTTCTTTGCTCGAGGTATATCAGTAACAAAATAAATAAAATCATTGTTAAATAGAAATTGAAGAAATGATATAAAGGATTCATTAAAATCGTTGTCCAAGATGCTCTTTGATTGATCAAGCTCAGCCAAAATTTCAGCGATAGAAAAACAGGTTTCAATCATATCAATTGTCTTTTTACACAAGGAGTTAATTTCCACCTCCATCCCATTGAGTGAATTAGATAATAAGTATTTGCATTCACTTCCATTACTGGAATTAAGAGGTTTATATTGAATGCCTTGATATAGAACTGGGACATATCTATTTGGTTTCTCCTTTATTTTGCTAAAAGAATATACAGAAATTAGTCCCTCGTCATGAAGGCATTTCATAATGAAGGCATGGGCCTTATTTTCTGGGCATATATTTGGACCCTCAAATTCATAATTTAATGTAGAAATATATTTTCCGTAAGTTTGAATTTTTTTGGCATAATCCATTCCGTTACGGATTTCATAATCAACTTGATAATCTAAGTCACCCCTAAGGGGCTTCTTGGGATATACTCCGTATTTTTCAGGATTCTTTATGATGGGTGAATCTTTTTGAAGCTCAAATATACTCAATGGGGTAATGGAAAAAGGTGTATCAATCAAATATCGATGTCTACGGATATACTTCAATGTGTATTTTGATTCTTTTTCTGTTTCTGTAGGAAATCCTATCATAGCATCGAGCCGAACCGAAATAGATGCCTTCTTGCATGCGGAGAGTATTGCTGGAACATCGGTTACCTTGGTTCCTTTATCTATTAAGTCTAATGTACGTTGGACAGCTGATTCAAATCCGAACATAAGAGTTCTACAACCTGCATGGTAGATTAAATTGCAAAAATCGGGTTCCTTAAAAGCTTTCTCCATTCTTGCAAATGTAAACCATTTAATATCTAAACCTCTATTGATAATCTGTAATGCAAGATTTCGCATCCGTTGAGGAAGAATACCTTCATCAGAAAAGCTAAAATACTTCGTTCGATAATCTTGTGAAAGTTTAGCTAATTGATCTACTACTAACTCTATTGGCTTTTCTCTATATTTTCCGTATGGATAACGGTGACAACAAAAAGCACATTTTCCCCAGTAGCAGCCATAAGAAGTAAGATAGGGAAGGACTAAATAAGGAGAGAGATATTCATCTAAAGGCAAGCAGGAGAAATCAGGTAGAATTGTCGAAAGAGAATTTTCTGAAGAGCGTTTCTTAAATTTATCTTGATGACCTGGTACTAATACACCAGGAATCTTAATTAGATCAGCACCTGCTTCTAAAGCTTCTACAATTTCGCAAATCGTTTTCTCACCTTCGCCCATTACAAATGAATCAAAAAATTTAGAAATATAAGGGCTGGTAGCAATTTCTTGACCTAGTCTGCTAACGAGAGGACCACCAGCACACAGATGTACATTAGGAAAGAGCCTTCGTATTTCTCTGCTGAGCGTTAATGTAAAAGCAAGTTGATCATGGACTACTAGAGAGAAACCGATGAAATCTGGAGTGTCCTTTTCAAGAATGGGACGAATAAATTCATCAATAAACTCTTCGAATAAATTCAGATGAGGATCATTAATTGCATTAAAAATGCTACGAGAATCATAATTAGTTGAACCACATTTTAATTCATAAAAATCGATTTTGGAAGGTTTAAATCGCTCGGAAACAACCTCTAAAGCTGTTCTTAATACATTCGCTGCCCATTTGTATTTAGGTAAGTCTGCAAACTCTTCTTGTTTTCTAATCACTCCTTTTACCTCTGTAAGATGATCTAACGCATATTCTCCTCGCTTGAATATAAGCCTATCACTTCTATCTTTTCTTGTCTTAAGATCTCTTAATGATTGCTCGATATAACTGGTTGTAAGTATCCAATTGAAATAATCAATATTGAAATCATAGACCCTGACGGAATAGTCTCTTTCTTTTAAAGCTAAAGCCAATGTTGGTAAACTAAGATATGGCTGAAATGGCTCAAATTGAGGTGGAAATATTAAGGATATTTTTCTCACGAGACTTCCTCTGGACACCAATATTCTATACGGTCCGATTGGATCAAGTTGATCGAAAAGGGGATAAATCTCAGATTCGTATTTTCACACCACTTCTTCCCTTCAGCATAGGCATTGGCCAACTTGTCTATATATTCTTTTCTTATCTTTTTATAGGGAGTATTATCTGGATTCGCTGTCTTATACAGAAAATAATTATCCCACTCACCCATTACTAAACCATATTGGATTAGAGTAGTTTCCATATCGGAATAACTTAAAAAATCGGCAGAAACAATCTCTGCTAACATCTTGCTATCCTGGAAATTTTTTACTTTCAATAGAACGAGAAGGCAAGTGTTACCTTTAACTAAAATGGTGTTTTCATTAACTCCAACCACAGCGTAGAGTATATGGCTATGTGGGATTATCTCTGGATATTTTCTAACTACTTTGTCAATAGTCATCTTGTAAACTTTAAATTCTGGAAAAGACCAAAAGGTAACCAATTCAGCGGCTGTGTCCTTATCCTCTTTTTTATCATCCTTAATCGGAATACCTCCTAATACCATGCTTTGCGAAGTATCATTTAGTCGAAAAAGCTTAAGAAGATTCTGCGCTGGGATACCTCCTGGAGATATAGTTGTCAAGCATTTTATTGATTGAATTGTTGCCAAGAACCTTTCTTTCTTGAGTTCTCTATACCTCTCACTTTCTTTGAACACTTCAATCACGTTTAACAATTTTTCAGATCCTTTAAGATGACCCAAAGGCGTAAAGGGATGCAAGAAAAAAAGCACATTGTTATCTCTGCTTACAGTAATTATTTTGTTATCTCCTAGAGTTTGAGTGATCTTCCAGCTGCCAATATTGCTAATAGCTCCTTTCTTTTTTGGAGGGAACAAACGCTCATATAAATTTTCACTTATCAACACTTGGTCATTTGCGGCGATTGATTCAAGTCGAGCGCTCATTACAACCGATGGTCCATACATATCATTTTGATGCTGGGAAATAATTTCAGATTTAGACTGTACTGCTCTCCTTTCATCTTTTAGAAGCTTTGCGAATTCCTTCTCTTCAATGAAATCGTCACAAAGATGGCAAACAAATCGGATTACCACGTGTTTGAGAGCCGGGTTTATCGTTTCATCCTTTAGCTTGCTTTGGGCTTCTGTCAAAGCTCTCAATATTTCAAGAATAACCTCTGACACTTTAATGTGATTGCCCCAATTGTTGTGGTCAATGCGTATCATTAAAGAATCGCCTATCGTTTTTATAACACGAATGTTTGCTAAATCTCCTAATCCAAGGAGTTCTTTCTCAACAAACGCATAATGTCTCGCAATCTTTACTATAGCTCCTTCATTACCCGAAGAAGACCCTTTTTGATCTGTAAATATAAGGATTGCTGGGTTTCTTTTCTTCATATCTACCTCCCCTGGCGGGTTCAATATAAGGCTCTTAGAATTGAAAACTAAATATTTTTACCTATTCTCCATGAACAAAGATGTGAACACCTCGCTTTTCACGAACAACTTTAAAGTTGAAGCGCCGCTCATTCTCGCCACTTCTTTGAAGTCGTTCCAGACTTTTTGAGCCTTGCTCTATCTCTTTTTTGGGAGACAGCTCCTTCTGAGATAATTCTTTAGTAGTTTCTTCTCTAACCATTATTTACCTCCCTCCTTTTTCTTTTTTAATAACATCAAAATATCTAAGGGTCTTTCCACCCCTTACTATATAAAGATCAAATTCTGCTCCTACGTTATCGCCATACTCATCATAGGTAATTCTCCCAAGAGCACCAATAAAATCTTTGGTCTTATACAGCGCTTTTTTAATACCGTCTGCGCTGTATCCACCTTCCCTTATAGCGTGTGTGGCAAGATATACAGCATCATATCCTGTAGCTGAATAAGCATCGGCTTCTTTGCCATATTTTTCTGGAAAATATTGAATGAACCGCTGCATCTTAGGATGTTGGTTGTATTCTTTGCCAAATGCCATGTTAGAAAAAACAAGTAATTCCTCAGCATTCTTAGCTATTTCTCCAATTGGGCCATACCAAGCATCGCCTCCAAGGAAAATATTATCAATTCCTAATTCTTTGGCTTGAACGAGAATAAGTGCACCCTCTTTCCAATAAGAAAGCCCAAATATAAGATCTGGTTGAGCTTTCTTAATTTTTATAAGCTGAGTTCTAAAATCCTTATCGCCTTCATTAAAACTCTCAACAGTAACAAGTTCGCCTCCCCTCTCGGTATATCTATTTTCTGTAACCTCTTTGATTCCCTGTCCATAGGCATTGTTAATGTATAAAATCGCTGCCCTCTTTGCTCCAAAGATATCTATTGCTTTATCAACGATTGCCTTTGCTTGCAACTCATCGGAAGCAAACACTCTGAAAACATAATCTCCAGCATATTTCAACTTTATCGTTCCGGCCATAGTAGATAACTGAACCACTTTTCTTCGTCCAGCTACTGGAGCAGTTGCCATGCTTGCACTCGAAGTCAATGGACCTAAAATAATTGGCACTTTTTCTCTATCAATCAGTTTATTAAACGCTGCAACAGCTGTCTTTGGATCGCCAAGATCATCTTCAAAAATTATCTTAAGTGGTTTTCCGTTTATACCTCCGCTAGCATTGATCTCCTCTAACGCGAGTTCCATTCCTTCCTTCACAGGTTCCCCGTAGGTAGCTAACTCTCCGGTAAGGGGCATTATCGCCCCAACTTTTATCTCCTTTTGTTTATTGGTACAGCCAAGCATTCCGAGGGAGAGTACCAGTACCATAATAAAAATCCAACAAAATGTCCGTTGCATGATTCATTGCCTCCTTTCAAAAATTTTTATAACTTCTCGTTTTCATTTGTCAATTCTTTAGTTATCCTCCCCCTTTCTAAATCTATATCGGTATCAATTTCATATAACGTTTCCATCATAAAAGAAGCCCTGCCCTCTAAACCTCCAACTTTAATTTCTTTAGGAAGATTAAGCAAATTTCCCAAATGTCACCTTTTGTCCTCTAATAATGTATAGAGGGCTGGGTTTTGGTGAGTGCCGTAAAGCACGAACCTTTTATGCTGTGTTATGTGAAGTTGTCGTAACATAAAATTTCCAATTCCAATATTAAGTCAATGATTCTGGGCCATAATTCCGACTTTTCTCAACTGTTCCTTAAGATATTGCTCACCCCTGTTCAATACACCCTTGAAGTGTTTCCGAACCACAATATCAAATTTAGAACATAGTTGACTTTCCAAATCCTTCATCCGGTGGAGTCTTAAACTTTCAATCAACGTCTCTCCTGTTGGAATTTCATCCATCGGGATTTTCGCAAGAATCCAGTTTTCAAGAGGGGCAAGACGTAAGACTGCTATAACAGGTTGGTACCCATCGTGAGTACGGTCTCGAAGGGCCTGCACATTATCAGGGGAGAGGGGAATTGATAATTTCTCTGTGGTTTTTACCTCAACTGCAAACTTTTGATTAGATTCCGATGTTATATCAATATCAACTCCTTGCACACCTCGTTCTACAATATTAGTAAAGCCTATTTCATGGAAACTGAGAGCCAGTAGTTTTTGTACAATTTTGCCAAAAGGTCCAGATGGTGTACCTTTGATTCCAAACTTTTTCTGCAACTTCTGTAAAAGTTCAAGAGTTTCTACTTTCATTGTTATATTTCCTTTGAAATTTTCGGGCCGGAATCCGGTGCCCAGTCCGAAAGCTTATATATAGTTTTGACTTTGCTAATATTATCCTTTAAAAGCTG
>Ga0209979_1001083_pt1 | contig 31629 bp, 26 predicted proteins | sample AnhtaG_FD_183114 | JGI IMG/M metagenome (GOLD analysis project Ga0209979, IMG submission 183114) | Deep subsurface microbial communities from Anholt, Denmark to uncover new lineages of life (NeLLi) - Anholt_01485 metaG (SPAdes) (version 2) | ecosystem: Environmental > Aquatic > Marine > Oceanic... | reverse complement strand
ATAGGTAGCATGCCACATGTTGAGCCTCAAGAAGCGTGCTCTTTAGTCTTGACCCACCTCCCTGAGATCCCCGCATGGCCACAGTTGCCCAAGAGGTCCTTTCTGGAAAACATGTATGCCCAGTTCAGCGAGGGCTTCCCCGGGGTAGTGCTCGAAGAGGAGCGCATCTGGGTCGACCGCTCCCAGGACCTGAGCAAGCCCTTAGAGCAGCTCTACGCAGCCTATCTGGAGGGCAGTATAAACCATAGCGCTGTAGGTTACGAATACGCAGAAGGCTTTCACCTTTTCCTCAATATGGTCGGCACATATGGTGAAAATGTCTTCGACCCTGAGTGCTCAGACCGAAGGGCCGTTAAGGGACAGGTCACTGGACCCATAAGCTTCGGGTTGACTGTCACCGACCAGGACCAGCGTCCGCTGCTCTACGATGACGTCCTCGCCGATGCTCTGGCCAAGCACCTCAGGCTAAAGGCAGCCTGGCAGGAAAAAGCGCTTAGCGCCGTTTCCCCTAACACCATCATCTCCGTCGATGAGCCTTACCTCGCCTCGCTGGGCTCAGCGTTTGTGTCCTTCCCCCGCAAGCAAGTGGTAACCCTCCTTGAGGAGGTCCTGGGAGGAATAAGCGGGCTTAAAGCCATTCATTGCTGTGGCAATACCGACTGGTCGGTTTTGCTCCAGACCTCGCTTGACATTCTGAGCTTCGATGCCTACAACTACGGAGAGACCCTGAGCCTCTATCCCTCCGAGGTAAGAGACTTTCTCAGCCTGGGAGGGGTCATTGCCTGGGGAATAGTGCCCAACGACGAGCAGGCTCTGGCCAAGGAGACCGAGGCCAGCCTCCTGGACCGCTTGGAGGAGACGATGGGACTGCTGTCGAAGAAGGGCATCAGCTATGATACGCTACAATCCCAATGTTTGATCACCCCGTCCTGTGGGCTGGGGTCTATCTCAACAGAGGCGGCGGAAAGGGCTCTGGAGATGACGGCCGCAGTCTCAGCGGGGTTCAGGAAGAGGCATTGTGAGTAAAACTGACGAGGGCTTCACAATTGCTTAATTAAACCCACACGGGCGGGCGCCCACCAGCGAATGATGAAAATTGATATACCAGATGCCGTTCGTGGTGAGCTTGTCGAACCATGAACGGCCCTTCGACAGGCTCAGGGCGAACGGAAGAAATTCTACTTTCGAAGCAAAGCTGGGAACTCTTTGAAGGAGGAAGCATGAGCCGCAGGGCACCAAAACTGGGAAGAGGGGTGGCTTTGGTGGGTGCCGGGATGTCAAAATTTGGCGCCTTCGCTGACAAAAGCAGCCGGGATCTATTCGTTGAAGCATTCAATGCGATGGCCCATTCAGTCGACAAGGGGATAGATACTAAAGACATCGAAGCCCTCTACGTGGGCAACTTCTCCAGTGACCTCTTCGAGGGGCAGGGGCACATTGCTCCTATTATGGCTGATTGGGTGGGACTAGTCCCCAAGCCAGCGACCAGGATAGAGGATGCTTGTGCCGCCAGTGGCGTTGCCATAAGGGAAGGAGTAATCGCTATAGCTTCCGGCCTCTACGATATCGTCCTTGTCAGCGGCGTTGAAAAAATGACCAACCTACCCACGGAAAGGGTAACCGATACACTGGCCGCTGCCAGCGACGCCATCTATGAGGCTTCCTGCGGTTTTACCTTCCCCGCGCTATACGCCGCTATGGCTACCGCCTATATGGCGAAGTATGGCGCTGGCGTGGAACATTTTATGAAAGTGGGCATTAAAAACCACAATAATGGAGCCCTGAACCCAAAAGCTCAGTTTAACAAATCTATCAAGGACCTCATGAACTCCAGGATTGAAAAGGCAAGACAAAAAGGGGAACTGGTACCCGGTTGGCGTGACGAGCTTGACTTCCTCAATGACCCCAAGGCCAATCCTGTGGTTGCCTGGCCAATGAGGCTATTTGACTGCTCACCCATCACTGATGGAGCTGCCTGTCTTCTCCTCGTTGCCGAGGACCTGGCCAGGAGTTTTTCTAACAACCCAATATACATCATTGGTACTGGTCAAGGCAGCGACCACGCGTTGCACGAAAGGGAAGACCTAACGTCCATCCTGGCTGCAAGAACCGCAGCACGAGAGGCCTACGACATGGCAGGAGTGAAACCCGAAGATATTCAGATCGCCGAGGTCCACGATTGCTTCACCATCGCCGAGCTCGTGGCTATCGAAGACCTGGGATTCTTTGAGCCTGGCGAAGCGTACAAGGCAACCGAGCAAGGACTTACGGCTCTTGATGGGGCCAAACCCATCAATACCTCAGGGGGGCTCAAATCCAAGGGGCATCCCGTGGGAGCCTCAGGGGCAGGGCAGGCGGTGGAAATATGGTGCCAGATGCGAGGCGAAGCAGGTCCGAGGCAGGTTCCGGGAAAGGACATCCGCCTCGCTTTAACCCATAACGTCGGTGCCACCGGCGGAACCTGCGCAGTTCATATTTATCAGAGGAGGTAGTCCTTGACTGAGGAAAGAGAAATTAACAGCGCCTCTTTCTATCAGTTTCTCGCTGAGAAGAAGCTCATGGCTTCGAGGTGCAAGAAATGTCAGGCACTATATCTACCGCCCCACCCCATCTGTGCCAAGTGTCATGGAAACGATATGGAATGGGTGGAGATGAAGGGCAACGGTAAACTCGCTGCTTTCACTGCCATCGCCGTGGGCCCCAGTTGTACACTAGAGGAAGGATATGATAGGAATAATCCTTACCTGGTCGGAGTTGTAGAACTGGAGGAGGGGCCGAAAGTAAGCGGCCGAATACGGGGTCTTGATCCCAAGAAACCGGAGAATATCAAGATCGGCACCCCTCTCACCGTGGAGTTTCTGGAGCAAGGGGAAGGCAAGAAATGTTACCTGGCCTTCAGAGCTCAGTAAGCAGCGATTAAACCGTGAGTGTTCAGCCGTCAGCTTTCGGCTCTCAGCAAAACCCGACAGCTGCGATCCTGTTCGAGTTTTTGGGGTTCTAGGTTCTAAGTTCAAGGTTAACCTAGAACGTAGAACTTGGAACATTTCCAAAACTGAATGCTCACTGCTGATAGCAGGCTGCTTATAAAAAATAACCAAGGAGCGATAGATGAGAGAGGTAGCAGTAGTTGGCGTGGGGATGACTAAGTTTGGCTCTTCGGAGAAAACCAACGTCGAGTTGTTCTCTGAGGCAGCAATGGAGGCCATCACCGAATCAAACCTTGAGCCCAAGGACATGCAAGCGCTATTCTTGGGCAGCGTATTCTGTGGCTTTGAGGAGGGGCAGATGACTATATCGGCTTTCGCCGCTGCCGATATAGGGATACCCTACATCCCTACCACCAGATTCGAGGGTGCCTGTGCGTCAGGCTCAGTGGCGATCAGGGATGCCTATATCTGGGTTGCCTCGGGATTCTATGATATCGTTCTCGCTGGAGGGACCGAGAAGGCGCTGGCAATGGGCACTCCCTATGCCACACGGACCTTCGCTATGGGCAGCGATAGCCGCTATGAAGGCCCCACGGGAATCACCTTCCCCGGCGTCTTCGCCATGATGGCACACCTTTACGCCAGGAAATATGGTATTCCCCTGGAGAAGCTCAAGGAACAGATGGCCCTGGTTGCCGTCAAGAATCACCACAATGGCATATCCCATCCCAAGGCGCATTTCCGAAAGGAGATAACCATCCAGGATGTATATAAAAGCATCATGGTTGCTGAGCCGCTGCAACTCTATGATTGCTGCCCTTTCTCTGACGGAGCCGCAGCGGTCGTTCTAGCCTCGGCGGAGAAGGCGAAGAAACTCATTGATAAGCCGGTCTACTTTGCCGGCGTAGGGCAGTGCTCCGCGCCGCCACTCCCCAACCAGAAGGACATTACCAGGATTAAGGCAAGAGAGATCTCAGCAAAGCAGGCCTATGGTATGGCTGGGCTTAGCCCCAAGGATATAGATATTTGTGAACTCCACGACTGCTTCACCATAGCCGAGATAGCAGCCACCGAAAGCCTAGGCTTTTTTGACTTTGGGGAAGGGAGCAAAGGGGTGGAAGCAGGCGAGACCCAGATCGGCGGCAGGATACCAATAAATCCCTCCGGCGGGCTCAAAGCAAGAGGACACCCTATAGGTGCTACAGGTGCTGCCCAGGTCTATGAGATAGCGAAGCAATTGAGGGGCGAATGTGGGGAGAGGCAGGTGGAAGGTGCAAAGGTAGGAATGACAGATACGCTCGGCGCAGACCTTTCTATGGTCTGCGACATGATCTTCAAAATATAACCTTCATGAGGTATAACATGGAATACAAACTAACCGCTAAGATGTTCGCACAGGCGCTCAAAGAAAACAAGATACTGGGTCTGAAGTGCAACAAATGCGGGGCTTACACCGTGCCCCCGAAAAAGGTCTGTATGGAATGCACCAGCGAGGACTTGGAAGTTGTCGAGCTCAGCGGTAAGGGGCAAATCCAGACCTTTACTGTGATACGGGTGCCTCCCGAGGGATTTGAGGCCCCCTACATAGTGGGCATGGCGGAGCTCGACGAGGGACCGTGGCTGATGGGCAACATTGTAGACGTCAACCCGGATGAGGCAACCATGGACTTGATCGGAATGAGGGTCAAGCTGGGGCACAAGGTACTTCCCGGAGATAAGTTCTCCGCCGGTGAAATGGTGGCAGTAACCTTCTCTCCGCAAACGTAGGGCGAGGAACATGAACAAAAGGAAGCGAATGGCACAACTCAAGCACCGCCGCAAACGCAAGAAGCAGGAAGAGCGAAACAAGGCACAGAAGGCAGCGGAACAAGGCGGATAAATAGAATAAGCGATCTCAGCTTTGGGGAGGGTCAGGCCTACGATGCCAGAGCTAGTGGTGCTATTACAAGCGCTATCAACCCCAAAAGCATATCCCCATAATCCGCAGGAAGTCGAGCTAGTGCAGACACAGATATCTGTCGTCTTCCTTGCCGGCGACTATGTCTATAAGGTGAAGAAACCTGTGGATTTTGGCTTCCTTGACTTCACTACCTTAGATAAACGACGCTTCTACTGCCATCAGGAGGTGACGCTGAACAGGCGTCTCTGCCCCGATGCCTACCTGGGGGTCGTGGCTATAACCCAGGATGGAGATAACTTCTCGGTAGAGGGCAGCGGCACGGAGGTCGAATACGCAGTGAAGATGCACCTCCTTCCCCACCAACGGATGATGGACAGCCTGCTTAAAAGTAACCAGGTCACCCCTGAGATGGTGGAGAGGGTGGCTGAGAGGCTAGCCGAGTTTCACCGCCAGGCGGAAATAAGCGAGCAACTGGCCAGCATCGGCGGCCTCGACACCGTGACGCAGAATACTGAGGAAAACTTCGTCCAGACCGAGGATTATGTCAAGCTCACCATCACCCCAGAGCAATATGAAAAGCTAAAGGACTACAACTATTCCTTCCTGGAAAGAAACACAGGCCTTTTTGCCAAGAGGGTAACAGAGGGCAGGATAAGGGATTGCCATGGCGATCTCCACGCTGCGCACATCTGCTTCAACAACGGCGTTTGCATCTTCGATTGCATCGAATTCAATGAGAGGTTCAGGTACATCGATGTCGCCAGCGAGGTTGCCTTCCTGGCTATGGACCTGGACTTCCATGGGCGCCCCGACCTGTCGAAGTACTTCGTGGATGCATACGTGAAGGCGTCTGGTGACGGGGAATTGCTCACCCTTCTCGATTTCTACAAGTGCTACCGGGCCTATGTCCGGGGAAAGGTAGAAGGCTTCAAGCTCGATGACCCCCATATCTCAGAGGAGGAGAAGACAAGGACTCTAGCCATCGCCAGGAGGTATTTCGAGCTTGCAGAATCGTATGTATGATATATACAGAATGGGTTAAAATAAAGCGGAGAGCTTGGTTCGTTCTACTTCAACAGCCCGAGGATTTGACAAGAAGGAGGCTAGGATGAAAGTAATGGAGCGAGGCATTATGAAAGTCGTCCCTAGCAAGGTGGCGGAGGCGATGGAGCTCAAGGAGAAGCACATGGCTATCGTGAGTCGCTTGGGGATGCCTGCCACCGTAAGGATGTATCGCCCGCTTGTTGGAGGGGAGTTGTCCCATACCATGATTACCAAGGCCGAGTGGGACAGTATGGCCGCAATGGAAGCCTTTTTTGAGAAGGAGGTCGCAGATCCGGAGATGCAGGAGCTGATGTCGAAGTGAGAGGCGGTTGTGGAGAGTCACGTACTCGAACTCTACATGCCAATGACATAGGGACATGGCTAAGGCGGATCAATTCTGATATCAACCGGTCGCCCTGATAAGGCGGGGGGGGGCGAACTCTCAGGTAGCTTCGCTCTCTTGCCCTTCGAGTCGGCTAACACGGGCTTTGCGGCTTCGCCAATCTGGGGAACGTAGAGGAGGTGATGAATTGAAAGAGCCGTTTGCCAAATTCATAGAGGCCGAGCTGGGACCTGGTATCCTACTTATCACCTGTGGCCTCCCCGGCACCTGGAAGACCGAGATGAGCGAGGAGGTATCGAAGATCAAGGGCTATCCCATAGTACGAAGTGACCTGGTTAGAAGAGAAGTACTGAAGAATGAGGATATATTCGATGAAAAGGTCGCCTCGAATATGGACAAACGGATGCTGGTCTATGACGAGACCTTCCGGCGGGCTGACGAGGGTCTCGGCAAGGGGAACGGTGCCATAATCGACGCTACCTTCGTCACACAATCATTGAGAAGTCGTGCCGCTGCAATAGCGGCCAAACACAATCGGACGCTTGTTATCCTGCAGACTCACTGCCCCAGAGAGGTAGCCATCGCACGGATACTGAGACGGACCCAAGATGACTACGAATCGAACGCACTGACCGAGCAGGCCTATTCCAACAACGAGAGGAAGTTCGAAAAGGTTGATCTGGATGACCTCAAGCAGTCGATCCCCAATCTTGACATCGTTCACCTGATAGTCGATACTCAGTACGACCCGCCAGGGGATTGGTATATCATCGGTATGGAAAAGAGATGAGATGAAAATAGATTTGCACATCCATACCAAGACCTGCTCCGATGGCAACCTGTCGCTCGAAGAGGTCTTCAAGGAAGCCAAAAACAGAAGTATTGAGTTAATCTCGATAACTGACCACGATTCTATAGACTGCCAGGAAAGAGCAATCGCTCTTGCCCATGAGTATGGGATATCCTATGTAACCGGTGTGGAATTGAATATCACATTTGAATATCCCATTGAGGGTAATGCCATAAAGTCCGTTTCGCTGGATTTCCTGGGTTACCAGTACGATATCGGCAACCAAGAGCTAAGAAATAAGCTCCAATTCATAAAAGAGCACAGGGAAACAAGAGCGCGTCAGATTTTGGAGAAATTGAATGCTGAGTTCGACAAGGAGGGTATCGAAGGATTCACGGAGCGAGACCTGAAGAACATACAGGACAGTGTAGACGGCGTATTCGGCCGACCCCACATCGCGAGCTACCTGGTAGAGAAAGGGATTGTCAAAGATAATCAAGAGGCATTCGACAAATATCTGGTAAAGTGCGATGTCCCCAAGTATCCCCTTTCAATTGCTGAAGCATCAAAGCTGATCAGGAACGCCGGCGGCATACTGGCACTTGCCCACCCCAATGACCCCAACGGAACCTCCCTGGTAACCATAACGCACGATCTGGACAAACAGACGAAGATTATCGAAGAGCATATGCTGGGCTACATCGATGGTATTGAGTGCTGGCATTCAAGAAACGATACAAGGGCCACAGCGCATTGCATTGAGTTTGCCAAGGGACATGGGCTGATCATGACTGGAGGCAGTGACTGCCACCAAAAACCGATCATAATGGGCACACTGGATGTACCTGACTGGGTTGCAGACCAGTTCGGTCCAAGGGCAAATAGGAAGACCAGCAAATTCAAAGGAGCATTAGTGTGAGCGGAAAAACAGCAAGCGATATCAGAGACCCGTCATCGGCTCCGGCAGGAGAGCTCCGTATCCAGTGGGCAGCCCGTGAGATGCCAGTGCTGCGATTAATCGGAGAGAGGTTTGCCAAAGAGAAGCCTCTTAAAGGGATCCGCATCTCTGCTTGCCTCCATATCACCACCGAGACAGCTAACCTGGCCTTAGCACTCAAGGCAGGCGGGGCAGAACTAGCTCTTTGCGCCTCTAATCCCCTCTCGACTCAGGATGATGCCGCCGCTTGCTTAGTGCTGGAATACGGCATCCCCGTTTTTGCTATCAAAGGAGAGGACAACGAAACCTATTATAAACACATCAACGCTGCCCTGAACCACAGCCCCCATATTACCATGGACGATGGCGCTGATCTCGTGGCATCAATTCACAAAGACCGTGGAGAGCTCGTCGGCGACATAATCGGGGGAACAGAGGAGACAACCACAGGAGTGATAAGGCTGAGGAGCCTGGAACATGAGAAAAGGCTAAAATATCCCATTATTGCAGTCAACGACGCTCAAACAAAGCATTTCTTCGACAATCGCTATGGCACCGGGCAGAGTACCATAGACGGCATCACCAGAGCGACCAATATCCTCTGGGCAGGTAAGCAAGTGGTGATCTGTGGATACGGCTGGTGTGGCCGCGGGGTGGCAATGAGAGCAAAGGGTCTCGGCGCCCATGTTATAGTATGCGAGGTTGAGCCCGTTTGTGCTCTGGAAGCGGTGATGGATGGCTACCGGGTCATGCCCCTACTCGAGGCAGCCAGGATAGGTGACATCTTCATCACACTAACCGGGGGGCTGAATATCATCGATAGAGAACATATGCTGGCGATGAAAGACGGAGCGATTATGGCTAATAGCGGGCACTTCAATGCAGAGATCAATATCCCCGTCCTGGAGGGCCTTGCAGTGGAGAAGAAGAGGGTACGAGCGTTTGTGGAGCAATACGCCTTCCCTGATGGGAAAAACCTTTTCCTTCTTGCAGAAGGCAGGCTAGTCAATCTGGCCGCTGCTGAAGGGCACCCTGCCAGTGTTATGGACATGAGCTTTGCCAATCAGGCTCTTTGCGCGGAGTATATAGTCAAAAGAAGCAAGGAACTCAAACCCAAGGTTTACCCTGTCCCTGAAGAAGTAGACGGCGAAGTGGGCAGGCTCAAGCTCAGAGCTATGGGGATTACCATAGACACCCTGACCCCCGAGCAGAGTAAATACCTGGAGAGTTGGGAATTGGGGACTTAGAGAAAAGGAGAGGTCGATGACCACCTTTATGGAATCAGCGTCGATGTTTCTAACCTCGGAATCGGTCACTGAGGGGCACCCTGATAAGCTTTGCGACCTGATTTCAGATGCAGTTCTGGATGCTATTTTGGCCAAAGACCCTATGGCTAGAGTAGCCTGCGAGACCATGGCTACTACCGGTCTGGTCATTGTAATGGGAGAGGTCACCACTGATTGCTATGTTGAGATCCCCCAGATCGTTCGGGACACGGTGCGCGAGGTGGGTTACACCCGCGCCAAGTATGGCTTCGATTGCGAGACCTGCGGCGTCATTGTCTCCATTAAGGAGCAATCAGCGGACATCGCAATGGGAGTAGACCATGCACTGGAGGAACGGGAAAAAGAGAGAAACCTAAACGAGAAAGATACGTTGGGTGCCGGCGACCAGGGGCTGATGATAGGATTCGCTTGTAACGAAACCCCTGAACTCATGCCGCTGCCCATTTCACTGGCTCACAAGCTCTGTCAACGTCTGGCCCAAGTAAGAAAGGACGGCACTCTTCCCTACCTGCGCCCTGATGGAAAGTCCCAGGTAACCGTTGAGTATAGCTACGGGATCCCCAAACGAGTAGAAGCAGTGGTCATCGGTGCTCAGCATAATGAGACGATCAGCAACGACGTTATCCATCGAGATATCCAGGAGTTGGTGATAAGGGAGATAATCCCCCATCATCTTCTGGACAAGGAGACCAAATACTATATCAATGCCACTGGACGCTTTGTGATCGGCGGGCCGATGGGAGACACCGGCCTTACTGGACGCAAGATATTGGTTGATACGTACGGAGGTGCTGCCAGGCACGGGGGTGGCGCTTTCTCAGGAAAAGATCCTACTAAAGTAGACCGTTCCGCTGGTTATGCCGCCCGCTATGCCGCGAAGAACATTGTTGCTGCCGGGATCGCTGACCGCCTGGAGCTCCAACTCTCCTATGCCATTGGGGTAGCTCACCCCCTTTCTATCTCCATCGAGACGTTCGGCACCGCCAAGGTAGCTGAAGAGGTTATTCTTAACTTGATCAAGAAGCACTTCGATTTTCGCCCCGGGGCCATCATCGAGGCGCTGGAGCTGCGCCGCCCTATCTATAAGCAAACCGCTACTTACGGGCACTTCGGCCGCGACGACCTCGATCTCCCCTGGGAGCGCACCGACAAGGCAGCAGAGCTGAGGTCAGAGGCTGGACTGGAGTTAAGCGAGGAACAAGAGTGAAAGCAGTAATTCTTGTTGGCGGAGAGGGATTGCGGCTGCGTCCTCTGACCTGCAACGTTCCCAAGACAATGGTCCCTGTTGTGAACAAACCGTTTTTGGAGCATATGATCGACAACCTCAAAAGACATCACATCGACCAGATCATACTCGCCACCTGCTATCTTCCCGACTGCATACAGTGTCATTTTGGGGACGGGAGCGATTTCGGGGTGAGTTTGACCTATGTGGTGGAGCAGTCGCCACTGGGAACCGGAGGTGCGGTGAAGAATGCGGAGCGGTTCCTGGAGGATACCTTTGTGGTCTTCAACGGCGACATATTTAGCGACCTCAACCTCAGTGATATGGTACAGTTTCATCGAGACCACAAAGCCAAAGCTACTATCGCCCTCACCCCTGTAGAGGACCCAACTGCATACGGGGTAGTTGAAATCGACACACAGAGCAGGATCAAACGCTTCATCGAGAAGCCAAGCTGGGAGACAGTAACCACCAACCTCATCAACGCCGGCGCCTACATACTCGAACCAGAGGTACTGGACCTTGTCCCCGTTGGTATTCACTGCATGCTAGAGCGCGGTCTTTTCCCTGATCTAGTGAAGCAGGGTATTCCCTTCTTTGGCTATCGCTCCAACGCCTACTGGATTGACATCGGCGCCCCTGAAGACTACCTGAAGCTGCATCACGACATTCTTATGGGAAAGGCCATTGCTCGTTTCCCAGGCAAGTCGATGGCCGACGACATCTGGGTTGAGGAAGGCTGCAAGATCCATCCTTCAGCCAAGCTAATCGGCCCAGTGGTTATCGGCAGAGATTGCAACATCGAACAAGATGTACGGATTTCAGGGCCGGCTGTTCTTGGGGCCGGGTGCACTGTAGGACGAGGTACTGCCGTCGATGAGGCAATACTCTGGCAAAACGTTAAGCTCGGCAAGAATGCAACAGTGAGGAATAGCGTCGTAGGCAATAATAGCGTCATCGGCGACAATACCTGGGCTGTTGATGGATCGATTCTCAGCGATGATATCGCTATCGGCAGCAGTAACAAGCTGGAGCACGGTATCAGGATCTGGCCCGGGAGTACCATCGAAGACAATGCCATTTCATTCTAGGTAATTACAGAATGCCCCCAACGATTAAGTTCGGCACCGACGGCTGGCGAGGTATCATAGCCGAGGATTTCACCTTCGACAACGTCCGCGCTTGCGCCCAGGCGGTGGCGAATTATCTACTTGACCATGGCATCGCCTCACAAGGCTTGCTAGTAGGCTATGATACCAGATTCGCCTCCGAGGATTTCGCCGCTGCTGTAGCCGAAGTGGTCGCGGCCAACAGGATCAGGGTATTCCTTAACCCCAAAACAGCTCCTACCCCGGTGATCAGCTACGCCATCGTGGCTAAGGGGGCAGCAGGAGGGGTGATCATTACCGCTAGCCACAACCCTGCCATCTGGAATGGGTTCAAGTATAAACCGGAGTATGGCGGCAGTGCTTCGCCCGAAGTCACTGCTGAGCTAGAAAGCCACATTCAGCAGATTCTGAGCGGCGGAGAGATAAAGCATCTGCCCCTAGCCGATGGCTTAAAGCAAGGGCTGATCAAGTATTACGACCCTGTGCCCATCTATTTGAGCCACGTAGCGGAGTTAGTTGACCTCGGCCGCATACGGCAGGCAGGTCTTAAGATAGCTGCAGATTCCATGTACGGGAGTGGAGCTGGCTACTTCAAGGAGTTATTGTCAGGTAGTACTACAGATGTCATTGAGATCAACGCCGAGCGCAACCCCCTCTTCCCTGGCATACAACCGGAGCCCATTGCCCAGAATTTGACTAAGCTTTCAGAGTTGGTACGCGAGATCAAAGCCGATGTTGGGCTAGCCACCGACGGCGACGCCGACCGCATTGGCCCTTTGGACGAAAACGGCTCCTTTATCACACCACTTCAAGTATTCGCATTGCTCGCCCTATACTTCCTGGAGGTACGCGGTGAGCGAGGAGCCATCGTCAAGACTATAACCTCAACAGACATGGTCTACCGTCTGGGCGAGCTTTTCTCAGTGCCTGTACATGAAACGTCTGTTGGCTTCAAGTACGTCGGCCCTCTGATGATCGCCGAAAATGCCCTTATCGGAGGCGAGGAGAGCGGCGGCTTTGGCTTCCGGGGGCATATTCCAGAGCGCGACGGCATCCTGGCTGGGCTCTATTTACTCGACCTCATGGTCAGCATGGACAAGAAGCCCTCAGAGCTACTAAAGTATCTCTATGACAAGGTAGGACCTCACTACTACGAACGGACCGATTTCTACTTTCCTCCGGAGAAACGGGAAACGATCATCCAACGCTTGGAGCAGCAAAAGCCCAGCCAAATCGATAATACTAAAGTGACCAAGATCGATACCAACGATGGTTTTCGCTTCCGGCTCAGCGATGGAAGCTGGCTCCTTATCCGCCTCTCAGGGACAGAACCCCTCCTTCGTATATATGCAGAAAGCGACTCCATAGCGCATGTGGAAAGGCTCCTCGAGGCGGGAAGAAAGTTGGCTGGTATTTAGACAATGATAGACCTAGATGATCCTAGAGTTTATGAAGAACACGATCCTGCGGATATGCGGGGGCGCATCCGTGAGCTGCCCCAGCAGTGTCTCAAGGCATGGCAACAGGCCCTGGGCTTCGAACTGCCCTCAGACTATTCCAGTGCGAACAAGGTCGCCGTCCTAGGCATGGGAGGGTCCGCTATCGGGGGCGACCTGCTGAGCAGCCTGGTTGCTGCCGAGAGCAAGGTGCTCATTTCCGCGCACCGAGATTATGACCTGCCCGCTTATGTAGATGGCAATACTTTGATTATTGCCTCCAGCTATTCGGGCATGACCGAAGAGACCCTTTCATCCTTTACCCAGGCACTGCTAACACCAGCCAAGAAGATAGTCCTGACCACGGGGGGCAAGTTAAAAGCCCTTGCCGAAGAAAAGGGTATCCCCGTTTTTACTATCGACTACATAGCTCAACCACGCGCAGCCCTAGCCCATAGCTTCTTCCCATTGCTTGGCATCTGCCAGCGTCTCAGCCTTGTGAGCGACAAGACAAGCGAGGTAGCGGAAATGGCGCAGGTCCTTGAGAATCTGCAAACCACCATCGGCGATACCTGTCCAACATCTCTTAACCCAGCCAAACAACTGGCAGCCAGGATATATGACCGTCTGGTGGCTATCTACGGTGCAGGTATTCTCTCACCGGTAGCGCAACGCTGGAAAACACAGATGAACGAGAATAGCAAAGCGTGGGCCTTTTACGAGGCATTCCCCGAGCTAAACCATAATGCCGTCGTCGGCTATGAGTTCCCCGCTGAACTGGCGCAAAGAGCCTTTGTGGTCCTCCTCCGCTCTCAGCACCTCCATCCCCGAACCCTTGCAAGGTACGAGGTCACCGCTGAGCTGCTGAGGCAGGCAAAAGTAAGCTATGAAATACTAGATGGGTTGGGAGAGAGCGCCCTTAGCCAGATGATGAGCCTTATTTTGTTTGGCGACTGGGTAAGCTACTATCTAGCGCTTCTATATGAGACCGATCCATCTCCAGTAAGAGTCATCGACTACCTCAAGAAACAGCTAACGTAGGGGTGGGTTTGAAACCCACCCCTACAACCGCCGGATCAGCCAACACAATAATTCCATGTATGTGGTTGGGCATAATCACGAAGGCATCCAATGCCACATGCGGGTAATGACGCGGCAAATTGTCCCAACATGCCCGAATAATCTCTCCGAAGGGGCTCAACCGCATTAACCCTTCGGCGATTTCCCCGAAGAGGCCCTCCCGATCTCTTGTGCAAATGGTGACAAAATATGCTCCAGCCTGTGAATAATCGTAATCCTTTAGTCGGATGGAATGGCGGTGGTGCTTGTCAGGATTGCGTGGCACTATTCCGTCCAGGGTTTCGAATGGAGAATTGAGGAGCGGGTTCCCAATTAGCACTTGCCCCAAGTAAACCACTTCTTTTGTCAGGCAGACTGCCCCCGAGCGAACATTACCACATCTGATGGAATATGTGAAGTGGGATAAGCCCTCCACAGGAGCAGGTTCTTCTCGGTTGTAGTTACTGGGGGGGTGTGGGGCGATTAACCTTATAGGGCCAGCATGCCTGCCTTCTGGAGAGCTACCCTTCGCCCCATGATATTCTCTACCGAATCCCCAATAAACAAGGTTTTGCACAGCAAGAGGTGGCGCATGCACCATATCGATTCTCATGGCAGCACCTCCTCGCCCAGTGGGCACAACCCGCCTCCAGGAACTAGTCCAACCTCTTGCGCACCACCTCCCGCTTGTGGTAGAGTGCTGGTAAACATGGCGCAAAGGCCTTGGGGCCTCTTATGGGCCAGATCGATAAAGGAATTGAGCGAATGGACTTCAAAATCCGTCCAGCCCGGCCCGGCGACGCTTCCTTCTTGGCATGGGTTATGCTCACTGCAGGGCGGTCGCACTTGGAGAGGGGGATATGGGACATCATCATTGGCAGGCCTGAGAGCGAGTGCCTCACCTTCATTGAACACCTAACCGTAACGGCGGAGCCCCATATGTTGCATTATTCAATCTTCATAGTGGCCGAGGTGGAAGGGCGTCCCCTCGCTGCACTCAGCGGCTACGACCCGGTGACTCTGGGGGAGGAGACGGTAGCGCCGCATTGGCCGGTCGTTATGGAAAAGATGGGCCTAAAAGACAAGGACATGGCCACTGGGCAACAGGGAGTCGCCGCATACCTGACCTGCCACCCCAACCCTCACCAGGGCGCTTGGATACTTGAGAGCGTGGCTACTCTGCCCGAGTACCGGGGCCGCGGACTGATAGGCGCTCTTATCGGCGAGATACTCGAAGAAGGCAGGAGGAGGGGTTTCGGACTAGCGCAGGTCAGCTTCCAAATTGGCAACACGCCAGCGCAGCGTGCCTATGAAAAAGCGGGCTTCAGATACTTGGACGAGAAGCGGCATCCCGATTTCGAGGCTGTATTTGGCTGCCCCGGCACGGTACGGATGTTGCGGGAGCTGTGAGTAGTGACCACAGGATTCTCTTGAAAAAACAACTCCCCTAGTTAGCAGTAGTAGGCATATGATCTGCCCCGACTGGGCTGGAAAAGCAGCCAACTTCTGAACGCCGCCCGTCGGGGTGGCGGTTGAAAAAGAACTTGTGGCAGATTAGAATCTCTTGAAACGATGGAAGCAATTAGTAGAGATCAGCTTCGCGGAAATGTTCAAACAGTACTAGGGCTGATATCCCCAGAGGATTTGGGGATAACGCTTCCGCATGAACACCTTATGATAGATGCCAGAGTATACTACCGGGAGCCAGAACTGATAAGTGATATGCCTCTCGCAAGGCAGCAAATCAGTCTTAAGAACCTCAATTGGGTCCGCCACCACCAGCTACACTCCATGGACAACCTTATATTGGACGATGAACAAGAAGCCATTGAAGAGGCTATGCTCTTCAAGCTAGAGGGAGGTAGCACCGTTGTAGACTGCTCCAATCGTGACCACAAGCGTGACCCCAGGGCATTGGCGCGCATAGCGAAGGCAACAGGCATCAACGTAATTATGGGCTCGGGATATTACGTCTGGCCAGCCCACGGTGCGGAAATGGATACGAAGACTGAAGATGAGATTCTCCAGGAATTTGTGCAGGACATAACCGAGGGCGTTGATGATACCGGAATCCAAGCTGGAATCATTGGTGAACTTGGAACGTCATCCCCTTTGCATCCCAACGAACTAAAGGTTCTCCACGCTGGAGCTCGTGCGCAACAGATTACAGGTGCTCCTATATGCATCCATGCTCCTCGCTATGAAGCCGACCCACTGAAAGTTGTCAAGATATTGGTTGATGCCGGAGCTGACCCACGTCGTATCATAATGTGTGATATCGATCGAACATTGCTTACCCATGAGCGACGTTGTGAGCTGGCTCAGACTGGTTGCTATCTTGAGTACGACCACTTCGGGCAGTTAGACTATTATTTCATGCCTGAGATCGACATGCCAAATGACCGTTGCCGCATCAATGAGATAATTCAGCTTATTGAGGCAGGATACTCGAATCAAATACTCATTTCTCAGGATATCTGCTTTAAGACAATGCGGTCTCGCTATGGAGGACACGGTTATGCACATATCCTGAAGTATGTGGTACCCACAATGAGGATAAAGGGCATGAGTGAGGAACAAATACACATTCTGCTGGCTGAGAATCCGAAGCGGATACTAACTTTCATTTAGTTATGGAGGGAGGTCGTTTCAATATGAAAAAGGGGAGAATAGAAGGGATAGTGTTAAGCCCCAAGGATAACGTAGGGGTTGCATTGATGGACCTGAAGTCGGGAACTGAGTTGGATTTGAAGGTAAACGGGCAGGCGGTTTCTGTCAAATTGGTGGAGCCTATTACTTACCAGCATAAGTTCAGCGTTAGTCGCATTAAGGCTGGTAGCAAGATAGTAAAGTTCGGCGAGGCCATCGGGGAGGCTACCAGGGATATCAAACCAGGGCAGCATGTCCATACACACAATATGATCGGCCTCCGAGTACGACTGGCAAGAAACGAAAGGCGTTAACAATGGAGTTTCTAGGTTATCCCAGAAAAGATGGTTTGGCAGGGACAAGGAACTACATCGGCATCATATCAACCGTATCATGCTCATCCGACCCAGCCACCTGGATTGCAAGCGAGATAAGTGATTGTGTGCCATTCACACACAGGCAGGCCTGTGGCCTGATTCCCCCCGATGAGGAGATAGTGTTTCGTACGCTCACCAATCTGGGCAAGAATCCGAACCTGGCTGGTGTGCTTGTTGTAAGTCCGGTTTGTGCCGATGCAGATCCCTACCGCATAGCGAATGGCATCGCTGAATCAGGCAAACCAGTTGACGTATGCAAGATTCATCAGGCAGGCGGAGTGATAGCTGCGGTGTCCAAGGGGGTAGATATCGTCCGCAGGATGGCCAGCGATGCCTCCAGGATAAAGAGAGAGCCTATGCCCATTTCTAGGTTGCGGCACGGCGTGGAGTGCGGTGGCTCAACGCCAATCTCAGGACCGGTGACCAATGCTGCCCAGGGCACGGCTCTGGATTTCGTGATCGAGAACGGCGGCAGCGGTGGCTTTAGCGAGACGCCAGAGGTTATGGGAGCTGAGCATGTGATCGCGGCGAGGGCAGTGAATGAAGAGGTAAAGCAAAAGATGCTGAAGGTCGTCCGAGACCATGAGGCCTATCTTCGCTCTTTCGGCATAGACCTGTTTGGTGCGAACCCCGACCACCAGAATATTGAGGATGGACTGAGTTCCATGGAGGAAAAAGCTTTGGGTGCCATCTTCAAGGGAGGAACAACACCCTTGACTGAAGTGGTAGGATACGGGGAGGTTCCGGAAGGGAAGGGCATGTTCTTTGTCGATACCCCAGGGAATGACCTAAAGTCGCTGACCGGGCTGGCGGCTGCTGGTTGCAACGTCATCACGTACTCCACAGAATGTGCAGCCCCATACGGCTTCCCGTTCGTACCCGTCATCAAACTAACGGCCAGACGAGATCACTTCAAGAAATTCCCTGATATTCTGGATTACCTGGTGGATATTGACCGAGCAGTCACCGATATCAGGAGCGTCGGGCAAGACGTGTTCAACCTGATCCTGGAAGTAGCCTCCGGAAGGAAAACTCAGAGTGAACTCATAGGCTATGTCTACGCGTGTGACCTGTGGACAAAGATTCCGGCGACACTGTGAGACCAGCGGCTTCGGGAAGCAAATAGCCCTACCGGTTATCCCCTTCGTTCTGCGTACCTCCAGGCCTACTGCTTCTTCAGTGTACTTAAGGGACTCAAAGGCGGCACAAGGAGATCAGCCCTGTCCGAAAGACGGATGGACTGGGGCATGCACACAGGATACGAGGGTATAGGGGAAGACCCGTTTGCAAATCCTTCGCGAGGAGTGAAAATGGGAAGCTATAAAGGGAAAATTTTGGAGATCAACTTAACCAATGGCGCAATTGCACACTCCACGCTGGAACAAGACATACTACGGAAATTCATTGGTGGAAGCGGGGTAGCTGCCAAACTCTTCCTTGACCGCGTTTCGCCGGATGTCGACCCCTTGTCCGGCGAGAACATCCTCTTCTTAATGACCGGGCCCCTTGGAGGGACCGCTCTTCCCGGGGCATCACGCCTCGCAGCATGTTTCAAATCCCCTCTGACCAATATCTGGGGTGAGAGCAACTGCGGGGGCAATTTTGGCGCCGAGCTGAAATTCGCAGGCTACGATGGAATCGCCATAGAAGGCATTTCCGAAAAGCCCGCCTATCTCTTGGTTGAGGATGACCAAGTGGAGATCAGAGACGCCTCTGACCTCTGGGGCGAAGATACCTACCAAACTACTGACCTGCTCAAGGAACGCATCGGAGGAAGGAGAAGGGTAAAGGTCCTGGCAATCGGCCAGGCGGGGGAGAACCTCGTTAGGTATGCTACAGCAATAAATGACAAAGACGCTGTGCTTGGTCGCTGCGGTGTGGGCGCAGTGATGGGAGCCAAGAATCTGAAGGCGATCGTAGTTCGAGGAGCAGGCAGGGTCGAACCAGCCATGACCGCGGAATTTGAGAAGAGGCGCAAGCAGATCATGCAAAAAGTCAAAGCGAGCGCAATCACACGTAGCTTACGGGCGTACGGTACCGATGGTGGCATGGTCGACGGAGCGATGAGCGGTGACCTGCCGAGCAAGAACTGGTCTCTGGGTAAAAACCTTGCCCTGGCCTCCAAGATAGATGGAGCAACCTTGAGCAAACAATATCTGGTCGGAACACATGCCTGCTACGGGTGTCCCGTTGCCTGCAAGAGGGTGGTCAGGGTTGAGAGTGGTCCCTACAGGGTCAGTGAAGGGCCAGGGCCGGAATACGAAACCTGTGCCAGCTTTGGAAGTTTGCTCATGGTCGACGATCTAGCCGGGATCGTGAAGGCAAATGAGGTTTGTAACAGGTATGGACTCGATACCCTCTCCTGTGGCACTTCCATTGCCTTTGCCATCGATTGTTTTGAGAACGACCTCATTGGCAAACAAGATACCGACGGTATTGAGTTGAAGTGGAGCGACATAGGTGCCGTTTTGAAGATGGTGGATAAGATTGCCCAGCGCGATGGTTTCGGGGATATCCTGGCGGAGGGGACCAGACACGCCGCGCGGATGATCGGCAAGAACGCTCTTGACTATGCAGTCGAGGTCAAAGGGCTAGAAGCCCCTATGCACGACCCCCGTGCGGGGCACGGCTTGGGATTAGCTTACGCTACCTCCATACGCGGTGCTTGTCACTTGACTCATGTTGTCCCCTACGCCGAGACAGGGGCGTTTGTTGCCCCAGAGATTGGATTGCACGGAGGCTATGATCCAAAGACGAGTGAAGGTAAAGCGGAGATGACCATCGTCTCTGAGAATCTGGCGATGGTGGTGAACTCTGCCATAGTTTGCCAGTTCGTCCTCCTTTCCCTGAGCGTAGAGGATGTGCTCGACATGCTCAGGACAACGACCGGTTTTGATTACGACCTAAAGGAGATGATGGAGTGCGGCGAGAGGACCTGGTTGCTCAAAAGGGGTCTGGGCAACCTCATGGGCATCAGGGCAGCGGATGATCGGCTGCCACAGCGAATCCTCACCCCCACCAACGAGGGTGGCGCCGCTGGCTCTGCGCCCGATATTGAGCTCATGCTTGAGGAGTACTATAGGTTGCGATCCCTGGATGCCGACGGGCGTCCGTCCAAGGACAAACTTCATAACCTGGGGCTATCGGATCTTGCCGCCAAGCTCTAAAGATCAAAGAGGCTTTCCCATACCTAGATAGATGATTTCAGGTTTCATCAGCTCGTCTCTTGATGTTCTCCGCCAGTCACCATCTGACCCCCTTCCGCTAGCCTTGCGCGTGTTGAAAACTGTTTAAGAATCGGTTAGAATCACATCCTGAACTGCTTCCGGAGAGCAGCGTATGGTCAGTACCATACAGCTTCATCTCTTTGGCTCTGATCGCGCCTGCCAGTAACGGAGGGGCAGGCGGAGCTAGACGATACCAAATTTGGGAGGTCGAAATGGCACAAGTAAGCGGAAATACCCTCGTCGGTAGAGCTTTGAAGAATGAGGGGGTAAAAGCTGTCTTTACCCTCTCCGGAGCGCTTAGTGGAATATACGATACATGTGTAGATGAAGGTATAGAGCTCATAGATATGAGGCACGAACAAGCCACAGCAAACGCTGCAACCGGTTACGCGATGGCCAGTGGTGAACCTGGCGTGGCCATGGTTACAGAAGGTCCGGGCGTGATCAACATGACACCGGGGATAGCCACCGCATGGTATGCATGCGCTCCGGTCATCGGTATCACCACTCATACCCCACATTGCTACGAGGGAATGGGAGCCGTTCAGGAGTTCGATTCCAGAGACATGTATCGGTCAATTACGAAGTGGAGAGGTTACTGTACGGCAACGCGACGGCTGCCGGAATATGTGGCTACAGCTTTCAGGTATGCCAGTACCGGACGCAAAGGCCCTGTGCTACTGGATTTCACCACCGAAGCGCTCTTATTCGAGGTCGAAGAAGAGCAGGCCCCAATAATCACGCCAGATAGGTATAGGACCAACGCACGCCCCTACGGAGACCCTGAACTGGTAAGAAGAGCTACAAAATGGCTTTTGGATGCTGAGAGGCCAGGAATACTGATCGGGAGCGGGGTCTTCTGGTCAGGCGCTTCAGAGGAACTCATACAGTTCGCTGAACTTCTCAATATACCAGTGTGCTACGGAATAGGTGGTAAAGGTTGCATTCCAGACGATCATCCTCTTTGCGGAGGCCCTGTCGGTCTCAGTATGGGAAGCATAGCAGGAGCCGATGTACTTCTGGCAATCGGAGTCAGGTTTGAGGAAGTATTGGGCTACGGCGCCGGCGATTTCTACGCACCCGATGTCAGGGTGATTTCCGTGGATATTGAACCAACCGAGATCGGCAGAAACAGGCCCATTGATATTGGAATATGGGGAGATGCCAAAGCCGTCTTGACTCAACTAATAGAGGCAGCGAAAGAAGCCCTTGGGAACTCTGGGAAGAGACGGGAGGAGACAGAGTGGGCAAGGAATCTAAGAAATGCGGGAAAGTCCATTATTGACGGGCTTTCCTCGGACGCATCGAGCTCAAATACGCCCGTTGACCCCAGGAGACTCGGAAAGGAGGTGTGCGAGTTTTTAGGCAGGGATTCATACCTGGTAATGGATGGGGGAGATATACGAGCTCACGTTACTCCTCTCCACTGTGCCAGCTTTCTAGGTAGTCATATATCAGCTCAGGGTGGCTTGCTGGGACATCTGGGGGGAGGCATTCCCTTCGCAATCGGTGTCAAGACGGCAAAGCCAGACAAGAGGGTCCTCGTAGTAACAGGCGATGGCTCCTTCCTTCTCAATGCAAAAGAGATCGACACAGCCGTGAGACACAACAAGCAAATCGTGGTCGTCATAAGTAATGATTGTCAATGGGGTATGGTCAGACACGATCAGCAACTCAACGAGCACTATGATGTCTGCTCCAAGTTGAGTGAAGACACGAGATACGACAAGTATGCGGAAAGCTTGGGAGCCTATGGAGAGCTTGTAACCGAGCCTGAAGAAATCAAACCTGCGCTAAACAGAGCCTTCGACTCGGGATTGCCTGCTGTACTCGACGTGAGAACGGATCCTACTATCTTGCACTTTGCGAGCTATATGGGGGTAGAGCTGAGAGCTAAATTCAAGGAATTGCACAAGGGGTGATACGCGCCTTAGGCCAAGCCGCAACCACCCAGCGGTTGCGGGGGCAGCGTTTCTCCTATGTCTTTAGGGCTTTATTAGAATCGTGCCGCCCTCACCTCTCGAAGCTTGTTCGAACGCTTCACTAATGTCATCCAACTGCATCTTACACATTAGTAGAGGAGCCACAGCAATCCTCTTGTCTTTTATCAGATTGAGTGCAGAGGCATATTCACCCGGTGTCCAACATACAAACCCTTTGAGCGTAAGCCCCTTCAATACTATGTTACTGAATGGTATTTCAACCCAATCGAAGCATATCGACAGAGCAATAATCGTTCCCCCTTTTCTTACCAGGGCTATTGATTGCTGGGCAGCCGAGACGGTTCCCGCACACTCGAATACGATGTCCGGACCCACACCATCCGTCAGCTCAAGAATTCTGTCAACAGGATTAATTACGTTTATGTCTATGGCTTCGTCTACCACGTCCCTGGCCAACTCGAGCCTGGATGGGGTTGCCTCAGTGGCATATACCGATTTGGCGCCCAATGCTCTTGCCACTCGGGCTACGAGCTGCCCGATGGGACCCAGCCCAAGCACTGCAACAACGTCGCCTTCTTTCATCTCGGACAGTCTAACAGCATGCAGCGCAACCGTCGTTGGCTCAATCATAGCTGCATGCTCATAACTTAGCTCGTCAGGCAGCTTATAAACTTGATAGTATTTAACCTTAGCATAGGTGCGAAAAGCCCCCTCATATTGTTCGATCCACCCATAGAATTTTTCACAGAGCCCTATTTCATCTCCCCGTCTACACCAAGCGCACTCACCGCAGAAACGGTGAGGTTCAACTGCCACCCGATCTCCTACTTTCCATCCCTTCACATCCGAACCGATCTCAACTATGTCTCCCGAGAACTCATGCCCGATCCCTAAACGTGCTCCCTCCCTGTACCTATGTAAGTCGGAACCGCATACTCCGCAATACTGCACCTTTACCAAGACCTCGTCTTTATCTAGAACAGGTACTGGCACATCTCTTATCACCACTTTGCGCTTGCCTTCCACCATCGCTGCTCTCATTTGAACCCCCTCACTATTTGTGGTTCCCCAAAGAAACTCCGATATTACAACATAACAGATAGACAGAGCATTTTACCCGCATCGCTAGGGCTTTATCAGAGTCTTTCCGCCCTCACCCCTGGAAGCTTTTTCGAATGCCTCGTTGATGTCATCCAGGGGCATCTTACACGTCACTAGAGGGGCCACATCAATCTTCCTGTCTTTTATAAGATCGAACGCATAAGCATACTCACCATCCGAAAAACATATAGACCCCTTAACGGTGAGCCCTTTCAACACAATACTACTAATCGGCGTTTCAACCCAGTCAAAGCATATCCCTGCAATGACAATTGTTCCACCCTTCCTCACTAAGGGTATTGACTGCTGTGACGTCGCGACATTCCCCGCACATTCGAACACGATGTCCGGTCCCGTCCCCTGTGTCAGCTCAAGAATCCTGTCTACAGGATTAGTTACGTTTACGTCTACAACCTCGTCCGCCACATCCTTAGCCAACTCAACCCTGGATTGGCTTTTCTCAGTAGCGTATACCGATTTGGCGCCCAATGCTCTTGCCACTCGCGCTACGAGCTGCCCAATGGGGCCCAAACCGAGCACCGCAACAATATCACCTTCCTGCATCTCGGACAGTCTAATAGCATGCACCGCGCACGTCGTTGGCTCGATCAGGGCCGCATGCTCGTAGCTGATCTCGTCAGGAAGTCTATGGAGTTGATGGCATCCAGCCTTGGCATAGGTGGCAAAAGCGCCCTGATATTGCTCCAACGCCACATAGAACTGGTCACAGAGTCCTATTTCCCCACGTTCACACCAATAGCATCCACCGCATGAGATACGTGGCTCAACAGCTACTCGATCCCCGATTCTCCATCCCTTCACATCTGACCCCACATCAACAATATCTCCCGAGAACTCATGACCAGGCCTTATGGCCGTCCCCATCTCGTAGATATGCAAGTCGGACCCGCATACTCCGCAATACTGCACCTTTATCAAGACTTCGTCTTTGCCCAAAATGGGGTCAGGCACCTCTCTGATTGCGAATCTTCTTACGTCTTCCAGTATCGCTGATCTCATCTCGTTCCCTCCTCATGGTCGGGTTTGCTCCCCACAAGCATGATACAACAATGGAGCGATTCTTGAAAGTATCGCCGTATCGCCTTTCTATCCCGCACGGGGAAGCATTGACAGCAGCCGCGCGGTCGTTTACGATGGGCATACCAAGAACCAGCGGCTGATTAGCCTGACTCCAGCAAGAAATGAAATGCCCAAAATGCCAGACGGAAAACCCTGAGACGAAGAAGTTCTGCCGTAAGTGCGGGACAAAGCTGGTGCAGGTCTGCCCTCAGTGCGGCTCTGAATGTCTTCTCGAGGACGAGTTTTGTGGTGAATGCGGCCATCCCCTAGGAGCGGTGGAGCCAACTCCTTCAATCGACTACTCACAGCCTCAGTCCTACACACCGAAGTTCCTGGCTGATAAGATCCTCACAACGCGCAGTGCCATCGAGGGGGAGCGGAAGCTGGTGACCGTGCTCTTCGCCGATGTGGCCAACTACACCTCCATCTCGGAGAAGCTGGACCCGGAGGAAGTGCACCAGATCATGGACGGGTGTTTCAAGATCTTGATGGACGAAGTTCATAAGTACGAAGGCACTATCGACAAGTTCACCGGCGACGGGGTCATGGCGCTCTTTGGTGCCCCTGTCGCTCACGAGGACCACGCTCAGCGAGCCTGCCATGCCGCCCTGGCAATTCAGAAAGCCATTGAGGAATACGGCGAGAAGATAGAGAAGGAGTGCGGGGTGGAGTTCAAGATGCGGGTAGGGCTTAACTCCGGCCCGGTCATCGTGGGCTCCGTAGGGAATGACCTGAGGATGGACTATACTGCTATTGGGGACACCACCAATTTGGCCTCCAGGATGCAGACAATGGCCAAGCCCGGCACCATTCTGGTTTCCGCAGACACCCACAAAATGGCCAGGGATTTCTTCAGGCTTAAGGCTCTGGGGAAGGTGAAGGTGAAAGGCAAAGAGGAGCCGCTGGAGGCTTACCAGCTCATCGAAGCTGGCGAGGTTGAAACAAGGATCGAGGCGGCAGTTGCCAGAGGCCTTACCAAATTCGTAGGCCGGAAGAGAGAGATCACCGCCCTCAAAGAAGCCTTTGAAGAGGCAGGAGCAGGCTCTGGGCAGGTAGTAGGCATGGTGGGTGAGGCCGGCGTGGGCAAATCAAGGCTCATCCTTGAACTGAGAGGAATGCTTCGCAGAGAGGAATACACCTACCTCAAGGGCCGGTGCCTCCACTACGGCGGCTCCATGGCCTATCTGCCCCTCCTTGATATCCTGAGATCACACTTCGATATCAAGGAGGGAGAGCGGGAGTTCGTCATCAAGAAGAAGATGGCAGAGAGAATAGCCCAGCTCGACGAGAAGCTCGCGGGCATCCTGCCACCGCTGCAGGACATTCTATCCCTCAAGGTAGAGGATGAAGAATATCTCAAGCTGGAACCTCAGCAGAGAAGGGAGAGGACCTTTGAGGCCGTCAGGGACCTGCTGATCCGGGGGAGTCAGAACAGGCCCCTTATTCTCGCTGTTGAGGACCTTCATTGGATCGACAGAACTTCAGAGGAGCTCCTGACCTATCTCATCGGGTGGCTGGCCAATGCCCACATTTTGCTGATCCTTCTCTATCGGCCGGAGTACACCCATCCCTGGGGGAGCAAGTCCTACTACAGCCAGATCGGTGTCGACCAGCTGTCTACCAGCACAAGCGCCCAGCTGGTGCAGTCCATCCTTGAGGAGGGGGAGGTGGTGCCGGAACTAAGGGAACTCATCATTAGCAGAACTGGAGGTAACCCCCTCTTCATGGAGGAGTTCACCCATACGCTGGTGGAAAACGGCTCCATCCAGAAAAAGGATCATCAGTACGTGTTGAGCACGAAGGCCTCCGACATTCAGGTGCCTGACACCATCCAGGGGATCATTGCAGCCCGCATGGACCGGCTGGAGGACAACCTCAAGCGAACCATGCAGGTAGCATCCGTCATTGGGAGGGACTTCGCCTACCGCATCCTACAGACTATTAGCGGAATGCGAGAGGAGCTGAAATCCTACCTGCTCAATCTGCAGGGGTTGGAGTTCATCTACGAGAAGAGCCTGTTTCCCGAGTTGGAATACATCTTCAAACACGCCCTCACTCAAGAGGTCGCCTACAACAGCCTGCTTCTCAAGAGAAGGAAGGAAATCCACGAGAGGATAGGGAACGCCATAGAGGAGCTCTACCCGGACAGGCTTGAGGAGTTCTACGAGGTTCTGGCTCATCACTATTCCAGGAGCGAGAACTGGGAGAAAGCCTACCAATATCTGAAGCTATCTGGTGTTAAGGCAGGACAGAACTATTCGCTCTGGGAGGCCTTTCGTTTCTACAAGGAAGCTATCAACCTACTCAACAAGTTGCCCGATATTGAGGAGAACAAGAGAAGAGGGATCGAAGCTCGTCTCTTAATGGAACCGTCCATGAAAATGTTGGCTTACCCGGAGGATTCCCTCCAGATCCTCCAGGAGGGGGAGAAGCTCTCCAGAGATGTCGCAGATGAAAGGAGTCTTGCAAACTTTTACAGCAGCATAGGCTTGTATTATTCGGTCAAAGGAGAGCCCCTCATGGGGATAAAGTATACCGAGAATTCCTTCGCAGAGGCAGAAAAGGTACAGGACATTGAATTAATGACTCGAACTGGGTTTTATCTTTGCAGTTCCTACATGATAGCAGGGGAACATTTCAAGGTACTTGATGTGGCTCCCAGGCTCCTAGCTTTGCTTGAGAGTACGCACAGAGAATCTGAGTCTTTTGGCACGGGATTCAATGCATATTCAATGCATCTCGTATGTTATGGGTATGCTATGGGAATGACGGGCGATTTTGAGCAAGGAGAAGTCCTGTGCGAGAAAGCCCTTCGATTTACGCTCGGGATCAATGACTTCTCTAGCTTATCCATCGTGGAATTCTTTTACGGCTATCTATTTGCTCATCGGGGAGACGGGAAAAATGCTGTAGAGCATTTTCAAAACGCCGTTAGATATGCCGAGGAAGCGCAAAACGTCGCTATATTAGCTACTCTATGGGCTGGCGTGGGATGGGGACATTATTTGGTAGGGGAGTTGGAAACCGCTCGAAAGCACGCAGAGAGGACCATCAAGATCCAGAGTGACGCAGGAGCATCTATGTTGTTGGCGCAAGCTTATTGGCTATTAGGTGTGGTGCACCTCGATTCGGGTGACCTCCAAAGTGCTCAAGCCTGTATCGAGGGGGCCATAACGTTAGCGCAAAATAACAATGAGAAACAGACAGAAGGTGTATCCAGATGCTACCTGGGGAGAATACTGGGCAAAGCGGATAGGTCGCAACATAGTAGAGCGGAAGAATGTATTCTTCAAGGAATCAACATCTTGGATGAACTGAAATTGAAACCGTGGGCCTCCCCAGGGCATCTCTTTTTAGGAGAGCTTTATGCCGATATAGGCCAGAAAGAAAAGGCCCTGGAAACCCTGAAGAAGGCCGAAGGCGCGTTCAGGGAGATGGGAATGGACTACTGGCTGCGCAGGACGCAGGAGGTTCTGGAGAGGGTGCAAGGATGAGGCCACCAGGCAACAAAACCGTGGTCGTTGAGGGGCGGGAAGAGGGCTTAGATGACGCGGCGACTCTTCCCTAGAGGAAATTGACTGTGGATACATTGTGACTGGCTCGCACGAGGTCGCGTATCGCTCGCTGCTCCTCCTCATCCGTGATCGGCTCAATCTCAGATAGGACCTCGCCCCTTTCGTTTGATTCATACCTCCATCGCGTCACGTACCCCTTTACGTTGACGCTCACCAAACGTGAAGCGTAGCTCTGGTCACAAAAGGTGACATCCGAAGCCTCAACGCAGAGATAGAGAACCCTTCGGCCTCGGTATTCCAATAGCCCCTCAGTGACGCTGTAGGACCTCCCTTCAAAGCCGATATCCTCGTTCTGAGGCAGGTGTGCATAAACATAGTTCATTGGCGACAACTTTCAAACCCGGAAACCTGAACGCTGCTTTCACTCATAGCTGCACACAGACTATCAATCCTGATGCTGCTCCAAGCTGATCTGTATTTTCCTTAGTTTCGGCCGCATGTTGCTAGTCATATGTCATCACCGCAAGAAAGCCACGTAGCTGTTCAGCGCCACATGGAGAGAATTCGCTACCGGCTGGCACTTGGCCTTAAGGAGGTGAAACACCTTACCCCGTGCAGGCAGCTCCGAGAGGGTCTCCCAGTAACCCATGCCCTTGGCCAGCACCAGATCAGCAGCCTCAAATTCGGCCTTGAACTCGGATGAGGCCATGTCCATGTCGACACCAGGGGTATCAGTACCGGTGGTGATTACTCTGGGCAATGCCTTGACCATTCCAAACCGTTCCACATCAGCGAGAGTGATGTCGTCCTGGACAGGTGACTCTTTCACCACATAGGTAACGGGGGCGTAACCTCCCAGCCTGTTCACTAGAGGCAGGTCGAAGGGCACCTCCCCGGCGTTGTCCGCCAGATAAAGGATGCTCTTTGCCCCTTCCAGTTGTCCCTCCAGCTTCACTATGTCATCGATGACAAACTCTACCGGTTCCCCCATTTCCTCCAGGATACCGTTGAGGTCTTTGAAGAAATCTATGCTGTTTGCCCGAACAGCGAAGACAAGGCAGTTCCTGACATCCCCTTCAGGATTGTGCTCCAAGCTCCGCTGAAGTTCTGCGGCCATCTCCAACTCCGCTTCCTTCATCCTGCGGTAGGGATCGGCATTGCCGGTTAGCGCCCTGACCAGGCGATGCAGGGGCGTGGCAACAGCGATGGAGGTCTTATCTGTGGAGAACTCGCGGTCCAGCAGCATAAGCCCTTCCTCTATCACCTTGGCTCTCAACTGGGGCTCCTCGGTAGCCAGCTCAGCAGCCTGACGAAGCAATCTCTCCAGACAGTACCGACATTCCCCGGCAGCTTTCATATCTTCAGCCCTTCATATTATACAGGACACATGCTGATCCCAAAAGGCATTTCATGTAACCCAGAGAGCTTGACAGACGGAGAGCAGTGGGCTAGCATTGCCCCTAGCAGTTATCGGAGATTCCAGTTGTATACGCGACGACAAAAGCAGTTGCGCATAATATGAACGGAAATACTAAATACTGATTCCTAATTTCTAAACAATAGCAAAGGTTCAAAATACAAATTCAAAAGGAAAGGTTGCAGGGCAGAGTCCAAAATGGGTAGAGTAGCGTCGTGACTCCTGTCACGACGAAGGATTCGTGGCCACGGGAGTGGCAACGCTACGCTTGAACTTTGAATTGTCATTTTGCTCTTTTATCTTTGAGTTTTGACATTGTTCAGGATTTCGTGCTTGGGATTTGGTGCTTAATTAGAGTAGCGTCGTGACTCCTGTCACGACGAAGGATTCGTTGCCCCAGGAGTGGCAACGCTACGCTTGGACTTTGAATTGTCATTTTGCTCTTTTATCTTTGAGTTTTGATCATTGTTTAGGATTTCGTGCTTGGGATTTGGTGCTTAATTAGAGTAGCGTCGTGACTCCTGTCACGACAAAGGATTCGTTGCCCCCTGGAGTGGCAACGCTACGCTTGAACTTTGAATTGTCATTTTGCTCTTTTATCTTTGAGTTTTGACATTGTTTGGGATTTCGTGCTTGGGATTTGGTGCTTAATTAGAGTAGCGTCGTGACTCCTGTCACGACGAAGGATTCGTGGCCACGGGAGTGGCAACGCTACGCTTGAACTTTGAATTGTCATTTTGCTCTTTTATCTTTGAGTTTTGATCATTGTTTGGGATTTCGTGCTTGGGATTTGGTGCTTAATTAGGGTTCATGCGTGACTATTTAACACGTCTTTTACGGGATTCAACTCAAGGAGGTGGGGTATGGCGCAAGAAACAGGGCTCCTCTCAGTCTTCGACAGCGGCAGGCTCAAAGAACGGCCGTCGCTCGGGCTATCGCTTCTCAAGTGGTTGTTGCTCACCCCACGTCTTGTCTTCCTCACACTACTAGGACTGGCATTCATGGTTACTAATATCCTGTCCTATTTCGCTATCCTATTCACTGCCAAGTTTCCGCAGGACAAGTTTGACTTCAATAGAGGATTTGCACACTGTACCTGGCGTGTGGGATTCTACAGCCTAGAGGAATTCATTTATCGGAACTGGTCAAATATCGATTGGGGCTCAGCACTCGAACTCTACCAAAGCGACAAGCGCGGCGGCAGGCGATTTCCAGCAGGAGCCTGGACTATCGATTTCCTGGCACGCGATAGAGACACAAATGATCTGGTTATAATTCAATTGAGGAGAGGAGATACCAGCGATTCCACGGTGGGAGAACTCCTGCGATACGCTAGCTGGGTCAGAGAGAAGGTTGCTGCCGAAAGTCAGAACGTTAGAGGAATAATAATCACGAAAAAGGCAGATGCGGCATTAGAGTATGCTGTGAAGAACCTGGCATTCGTGGAAGTGAAAACATATGAGGTTGATTTCCACCTGAGACTCAAAACTTTCAAGGCGCTGACACCCCCTGAGAGTGTTGCTGAGTCCGTTGCAAAGCAGGCGCCAGAAGCCCGGTGATGCCCAGGTCTATTCCGTCCAGAGTTATGTCAACAACTCGGCCAGGGTTACGCTCGGCTGCTTTGAGTTTTCGCATCATACCAGGGCCGAGTAGCCTGTCAGCAACTGCCATGCCTCCACTATATTGGACGAGTACAGGCCCTTGACACGCTATTCCTTGGGGCATAGAATTCGACTACATAGACCGTATCCCACCGGGGTCGTAAGAGACTGATAGCTACTATAACGGAGGCCGAGAATGTTTATGAGCGATGTAATGACCTGCAACGTCATTACCATCCCCAGTAGGACATCACTCGCTGAGGCTAGAAGGATAATGGATGCCCATCGCTTGCGTCGCTTGCCTGTAGTAGACAGGGGAGTATTGGTAGGCATAGTCACCCGCGATGCGCTCGACAGGGCTGGTCCTTCCCGGCTTACGAGCTTCAACATTCATGATATCACTCGTCTGTTGAACAAGGTTAGAGTCAAGGAGGTCATGATCAAGGACCTGGTAACGGTCAGCCCTGATGCCACAGTGGAGGAAGCGGTGACCCTGGCGCAGGAAAAGAAGGTAGGAGCCCTGCTCGTGGTGGATGACGGCAGACTGGTGGGCATAGCCACTACCAACGACTTTTTCTACAAGATACTTAACCCTATCCTGGGGATAGACAAGCCCGGCTCCCGGCTTGTGGTCCGGAATTGTGAAGGGACTGGAGATGTTGA
>Ga0209979_1001082_pt1 | contig 31719 bp, 27 predicted proteins | sample AnhtaG_FD_183114 | JGI IMG/M metagenome (GOLD analysis project Ga0209979, IMG submission 183114) | Deep subsurface microbial communities from Anholt, Denmark to uncover new lineages of life (NeLLi) - Anholt_01485 metaG (SPAdes) (version 2) | ecosystem: Environmental > Aquatic > Marine > Oceanic... | reverse complement strand
ATAATATATAGAAGATTGTTATGTTTATTTAGCAATTGGTCAATTCAGAGAACAGAGAAGGAAAATATACTATCTCATTAGGTAATATTTATCTTTAATAGATATTAATAAGGTAATAGATACAAAAAGTAAAAAGTAAAAGACAAAATAAATAATAACTACAAAAAATTAATAAACATAAATGAAAAAAACTATTATGGAAGCTTACACCATACTTTTATATCAAATGAAATACTTCTTCAAATAATTAAAGTTGATAATGAATCCATTAATTTTAAATTAGTAAATTGGGAAGTAGAGCCAAGACCAAAGTATGCCGGATTTGATGGGGAAGGTGTAGTAAGAAGGATAAAGCCTGACTTAATAATAGAGTTTGCAATATATTCTAAAGTAGTTGGTTCATGGACTAACTTTCATTTCATAATAGAGAACGATTTGGGCACTAAAATGGGAACTTCTTTTAAAAATAAGATTAAAAGATACAAGCAGTTTTTTGAACTAGAAGCATACATGAGATATTTTCCAAAATTTGTAAAGCCAGGAGTTTTATTTGTTGTAAAAGGCATTGATGAAACAAGATCATATTACATCATAGATGTTATTAAAGAAGTCTTAGAAGAAGATTTGGATTTGTATGATTTCTATGTTACAAATTTTAATTATTTTAAGGCTAATATTTTTAAAATTTGGTTAAAAGCAGGTTATGAGACCAAAAATGATAGAAGAGTGAAATTTTCTAATATTACTAAATGTAAAAGAGCAATATATCATCCTAAAAAACTGATGAAGACTGGAAGGATATAGAGCTTTAAGACATGTAAAAATTGAGGGAAATACCGAAGAAAAAAATCTTTATTTTACCTGATAAAATTAGCTGACTAATATATATTTTTTATATTATTAATTTTATTTAACTACACTACAATATTATCTGATTTTTAATTTATAATTTATTCTTATATTCATTTATTCAAATATATTCATTAAAAATTTTTGATATTCTCAACGTCCAGCTTTTCAAGATTAACTTTTTTAAAGGCGAAATATTCTTTGAAAACGTAAAGTTAATTCTTTATCGTTTCTTGGTTGTAGTTGCGTATTTTTAATTCAGTTACAGTTTGGCTCAATAGATCTTGTTTAAATTACGATATTTGATAAAATTAAAATGATTTAAAATTGGCTATAGTTAGTATAATTTTGTATAATATAATAGTTTTATTCGATTTTATGAAAAAATTTCGTATAAAAACGAGTTAATTAAAATTCACTCAGCCCTAATAGAGTGAAATAAATGGGGGTATTAGGTATGAAGAAAAAGAATGAAATTAATTGGGAAGATAAGTTAGCAAACATACTAAAAAATATTAAAATTACAGAAGATGACTTTAAGAGATCTGGTGCGTCGTCATTAATACACACAAAGGTGTTAGATGCTGTACGAGATGAATGGTGCAAAAGCAAAGAACCCGTGATGGAAGAAAGAGCATTTCAAATAGATTTTGTGGGAAGAAGTTTTCCTCGCCATGGCAAAATAGAATTAGCCATAGAAGTGGATACTTGGCATAAACCATTAGGAAATTGGGTAAAATTACTCGACATAAATGCTACTACAAAGATGTGGATTCATATTTGCAGAGATAAAGATAAAGCATACGAGCGTATTCAAGAGGCGCTTAAAGAATTCCGAAAGTTAGCGCAATACAGAAGTGAAAATAAAACAAACAATGTAGTAGTCTTTATGAAGGTTTCTGGTGAAAGTGATGTTAAAAAGCACTATTTGTTTGAGGAAGTATCAGAGGCTTCGTGAACTCTTGTTCGCTAACACTCGCTCGGTGCTATCATACTCGCTTAACAGCGGATATAAGACTATGCATAACTCCACCCAAATGCTCGGCTTCGTCTCTCACTTCCTATATCTTCAAAACTTTATATGGAATGTTAATTCTTATATGAATAGGAGTGAATATTAATACTATGAAAAGAAACCCTGAGTCTCCATGGAATCCGTTGAAGCCTTGTAATGTGACACCTAAAGAATTTGAAGAACAAGTTTTATCATGGCTTAAAATACTATCAGATGACTTAAATTCTTTCTCTGTAGGACATCTTAAACATCTTTCTGGTTCTGGTGGTGATTATGAATTTGATGAAGTTGCTGAATTTATAATACTTAATGGAGCTATAATTATTGTCTTAATTGAATGTAAACGGTATAGTCGTCCTGTTGAAAGGGAAAAAATTCTTTCTCTTTATGCAAAACTTCAAGATGTTGGTGCGCACAAAGCAATAATCTTCTCAACTAGTGGCTTTCAATCAGGAGCACTTTCTTATGCAAAAGATAGGGGTATTGCTTGTCTTACTTTTGTTGATGGAGATTTTCTCTATGAAACAAAAGATGTTAAGGGAGATCACAAACCACCGCCTTGGGCTAATATACCAAGGTATGCTGCAATTCTTGTGGAAAAAGAAAATAAATCAATACATTGTAGCACTATAAGTAATAATGGAATTGACTCATTAAGAGATTGGTTAAAATTGAGTGAGCGCTAGAAATGCAGTACCTATTTATTCACATGATAAAGTACTTGTGTAACAGCTTTGTCTTATTCCTCTGGACATAATAACTAAAGGGCTATGAAGTGTCCTCATGCGTCAGATGACCTTGTCAAAATAGTTCGGCAAGAGAGGGTGAAGTGCTTAATATTATTTCCAATTCTGGAAGTATAAACGAAATACTATGGTTATTTTTGGTTATGTAACATTGCTGAGACTACGAGTACCCTTTTGAATATTAAATTGGAAGATATTGAAATATGAGAAATACTTTAGATAATTTGAAAGAAAGAACCTAAAAAGTAAACGAATATCATAGGGAGGAATATGCCAAAAGAGAATAACTCTTTAAAATATATTGATGAGTACAACTATTGTCATTACAATAAAAATTGAATTCGATTATTATTATAAGTATATATTGTTTAGAAAGTACTTATAGCCGGCTTCGTTCTTAAAAAGTAGTCTATTTTTAACCTTATTCTTATAGAATCAAAATAAAAAACGCTCAAAATAGCCTCAAAATCAATATTTTATATCCCGCTTTAATATATTAATATTATTTTTTAAATGTAACTCTTTTAGGTTTTTATGTGTTTTTAGTATTTTTTGGTAATAATTAGTTTTGATCTTTTATGTTATTTTCATATAACATTTTTTAATAAATTATTTTTGCCTATGTATCAGTGTTTAATATATCTAATACTTTATAATCATTATCAATATTTAACTTGAAAATCTATATAAAAATTAAGAGGATAAGATAAAAAGAGGAAAGAATACTTAAAAACTTAGTAGATCACTTGATTGAACAACAAAAATTAACTACGAAAGTTTTGGAGACTATTACTGAAAGAATAGATAAGTAATTTATAGTGTTAATTAACAAAAGTAAAAGCATATTAAAAAATGATTTTAGATAAAGGTGACATAATAATATGAAAAAACAAAATATTTTTTTTGATCCTGGACAAAATTTTCCTCCTGTAGAGGATTTGGGGGACATGGAGACAATGAAAACTATTGGAGATTTATATAAAGCATATTTAGAATCACAACGTATTGACTTAGAAAGATTTAGAGAAAAAATTTTCAGATTTTTTGATATTTGCGAAACAAAAACAAAGAGGGAAAAATATGGTCTTCACGACAAGTTCTTTACTTATATTGCACATATCTGGCGTCATATGATTATTTATTTAGAAAAAATTAACCTAGCAAGAAGTTTTTGGGATAGTGTGTTAGGGTTGGTTTATGAATGGGAAAAGAATAATAAAAAAAGAATACACAAAGGTACTCCTTACTATTTTTATGGTGTTACTAATATAATTGCGGATGATATTTCAAGTGGTTTTTTACTAATGCATCAAGCATTTAGAGAAGACCATATAACAACACAAGAAATAGAACAAAAAGATTTTCCAGATCCAAAAACTCCAGCTTATTCTTTTATAACTCTTGATTATGAAAACATTAATCAATATTATCGACCAAAGGTATTTGAAATAGCATCTTTTTTAAGTGAGAAAATAAAAGATTATGTTAATAAAAGAGGAAGTAATTTAACTCTTGAGGATTTTAAAAACAAATTCTTAGAAAAAAAAGAAAGTACGTTAATAACAGACATAATTTATTACTTTATTTATTCTCTTTTTCAACTTAATAAGTTGTTTAATATGAGAAATGAGGTCACAGAAAATAAATTTGCTTCCATGCTAGAAGCAAATATTATATTTGATCTATGCTTAGTTCTAGATAAAACTATAGCTTATAAAAATCCAGATAATGAGTCTCTTTATTTAAGAGATCAAATTCGTTTTTTATGTGATAAAAACAATGTAAATTTAGTATTCAATAAAATTAAAAATTTTGGATCTAATGAGGTTAAAATAAGTGGTTTCGATACAGCATTAGAAAATTTATTAAACTCACAATCTCATAATATTGAGACTTTATTAGAAGAAGATTTTGCAGTAAGTCATATCTGTAGAAATTATGGAGCACATAATTTAAGGAACGAATCTTTAATCTATAAAAGATTTAAAGACATTATTCAGAGAATACTTAATTCCATTTTTTACTCAGTAGAAAAACTATATTCACAATAAAAATGTTAATCTAAGCTAATCTAATATTGATGAAGTCTAAAACTCATAAAAGATAGCCATATAAATTGGAAAAAATAGTTAGATGATTATAAAAGCTATTTAACAAAAGCAAAAGCATATTAAAAAGGAGATTTTGAATGAATTTTTTTAAAAAAATATCTCCAAGATTTGTAGCTTTTTTGATCATTGTATATTTGTCATTTACATTTACTGGTTGTCCCTCACCACCACCTACTGAGACTTTGGAAGTTACTGAGGAAACTATCGAGAAAGTAATAAAGGAAAGAAACTATCCACCAAAAGCGGTTGCTGGTGAAAATTTAGAGATAGAGATTGGAGTTTCTACTCTTATAACGGGTGAAGGATCAAGTGATCCTGATGGGGATATCTTAACTTACACTTGGGATTTTGGTGATGGTAGAAAAGCTTATAAAAAATATGTTTATGCCAAATATGATGAAACTGGTACACATACAATAACTCCAATTGTTTCTGATGGAGAATATGAAGATAGTGATACATTAACTATTAATGTTATTTCAGCAAAACAAAAGGTTTCAGAGGAAACAATTGAAGAAGAGACTACTGAAGCAACCGAGGAAGTAACAACTATAGAGGAAACAGAGCAAACAACAGAAGAGGAAGTTACAGAAGAAAGAAAAGAAACTGCATATGTAAAAAGAGTTATAGACGGAGACACCATAAAGGTAGATCTCAATGGAAAAGCTTACAAAGTAAGATATATTGGTATAAATACTCCTGAATATAATCAACCCTGTGGTGATAAAGCAACTCAAGCAAACTCTTATTTAGTTTCAGGTAAGACTGTAATACTGGAGAAAGATGTTTCAGAAACAGACAAATATGGAAGATTGCTCCGATATATATATGTAGGAGATCTGTTTGTAAATGCTCATCTTGTTAAGTTTGGCTGGGCTCAAGCTGCTACCTATCCTCCAGATGTAAAATATTCAGATTTATTTGTTTCTCTTGAGAGAGAAGCACGAGAAAATAATGAAGGTTGTTGGGCTATAACAGAAGAACCTGAGGAAGAGCAACCACCACCTTCTAAGGAAGAGACACCATCTTCTGGTATGTTTGTAGGAAGCAAAAAATCTGATGTTTATCATTATCCAAATTGTAGATATGTAAAGATGATAAAACCTGAAAATATAATATGGTTCACAAGCGTTGAAGATGCAAGAAATCATGGATATAGACCTTGTAAAGTTTGCAAGCCACCATAGTAAAAGAATTCACATTTTAGAGAATTGAGGAAAAAACTGAAGCGGAACGGACGAAGGAAAGGAATACAGGAATCAAAAAAATAAAGAATTAGCTCTACCACCATACTACTTATTAGTCAGAGAAAACGGATATCTAAAGACTCAAGTAGATATTTTTAAAAATCAGATTGAAGAACTAAAAAAATTAAATTAATGGAGGAGCAATTAACATACCAAAGATCAAGCTGGATTAAAAGAATATTTAAAAGATAGTAAAAAAACTAATTTAGGTAAAAAGGAGGGGAACAAATGAAAAATAAAGGAGTAAATGAAAAAATAAAATATGTTATCCCCCTTTTAGTTTTTATACTTATATTTAGCTTTGCCCTAGCTTGTGGTGTAGAGCCTCTAAGAGAAGTAGAGTGGAAAATAGGAGAGCCTATAGATTTTCCTAATGGTCTTAGACTAACATTAAATAAGGTTTGGAAGGAAAAACAATATGGTGAAACTTTTATAGTTATTAATGTAACCCTTGAGAATACTACTAATGAAACGCAAGATGATGGGATAGCTTTTAGTATGCCAGGTAGCATATTTTATGTATATGATAGTGAAGATAACAAGTTTTTAAGTAATGGCTGTCTTGAAGGTAATACTATTTTTGATGAAATAGATAATTTATCTCCAGGTATAAATAAAAAATGGAAACCTGGTGTAAAATTGACTGGTAATATTTGTTGTAATATTCCTGAAGAATCAAAAGGTCTTTACATAGAATTAGAATATTCTGAATTTTTGAGAACAAATGTAATCTATTGTTATAAGTTATAAGATATAGAAGAATAAAGCAATTATTTAAATTAACTTTCAATATTGGTGAGATATAAAAATGAACAAGCTAACCAAGTGTTCGCTCATATGATTAGGAATATTTTTATTGGTAGTAATGGTAGCTATAATTACCTTCTTTTTTTCTTCACAAGTAATATCAGTTACTATAGAAGTGGTATAGAGGGCCAATTAGCTACGAACTTAAGCTTTCCTTAACCGTGTGATAGTCTCAAATTAATTTTCGGGAAATTAAGGAGTAATTTTAAAATTTTATGGAAAATATGAAAAATAAAGAAAAATATAACAAAATCAATAAAATTGAATTTAAGCAATAAAATGAGGTGAAAATATAATGACAAGAAAAGAAAAAATCATAACAAAAGCTATAGAGATACTAAAATCAAATCCCAATGGGGTTCGTTACTCAGAGCTTAAGAAAGAATTACGTAAGGAATTTCCAGATATACCAGTTGGTACCATTCATGGTAATATTTGGAATTTAGAAAAACGAGTGCCTGGTGAAGTTTATAAACCTAAACGAGGGGTTCGTCGTCACATAATATTTAGGAATAAAGGGATTATAGAAGAAAAAAAGAAACCTTCTTCAGAAATTGAAAAAATAAAAGAGGATGATTTTTATAAACCCTTTGCAAATTGGCTTGTCAAAGAATTAAAAGAATGTACTAAAGCAATACCATTAGGAGGTAAAAGATTTAAAGATAAGTGGGGGACACCAGATGTAATAGGAAAAAGAGAACCCCGTAGAAGTGATATTGTAAAAGCTACTACAGAAATTATTTCAGCTGAAATAAAAATAGATACAAAAGATTTAATTACAGCTTTTGGACAGGCCTGTTCATATAAGCTATTTAGCAATAAATCTTATATAGTGATTCCGAAAAATTCTTCTCAAGATGATGTTTCAAAGCTTGACGCCCTGTGTTTAATTTTTGGAATAGGATTAGTTTTATTTGATAATAGTAAACAAAATAACCCTCAATTTGAAATTAAAGTACGACCAACCAAACATGAGCCTGATATGTTTTATGTTAATAAATATATGAAAATGATAGAAAAAGATTTATGGTAAGAATATGATTTTTTAATGTTTAAAATTTTAAACAAAGTCCCTAGAGAATTATAAAAGAAGATTGGAAAGTTTAAATATATATAATTTTATCAAGCTAAATTAAAATTATTATAAAATATAGCTTATTTTGCAATTAAAAGTATTGATAAGTTTAATTAGGGTAAGGGATGAATAGAAATTCAAAATCAAAGCAAAATATAGAAAATATGTATAAAAAGAAAGATATTGCTGGGTTAATAGAATCCTTGAATAATAGGGATATTAACGTTCGAGCAAAAGCATTTCTATATCTTAAAAATCTAGGAGCACAGGCTTTAGAACCATTAATTCAAGCATTGAAGGTTGATGATAGAAGTGTTCGAAGGATGGTAGTATGTATACTTGGATATATAGGAGATGTAAGAGCAGTAGAATCTCTGGCTTATGCTTTAAAAGATACAGATTGGAGAGTCCGGAAAAATGCAGCAACTTCTCTTGGTAAGATAGGAGATAAGAGAGCTGTAGAAGTATTAATTCAAGCTATTAAGGATAAATATTTGATTGTTCAAGAAGAAGAAATAAAGGATTTAGAAGTAGTATTAGAACGAAATAAAGATTTAAAAAAGGATACTTTTGATAAGACTAGTATAGTAAATTATTTTGAAGAAGTAACACCTATAATTCAGTCAGTGATGCATAAGTATTGGTTTAATGAAATTCCTGTTGACTTAGATTTTATAAAATATTTAAAAGAAAAAAAAGAAGTAACATCATTTAAGGAAAAGAAAACAATAATAACTCTGGGATTAAAAAATGCAGTAATACGGGCTATTGGTACGATTGGGAGAGACATAAGGACTGTAGAATTAATAATTAAAGATTTAAAAGATAATGAATATAAAGATATACGAAACAATGCAATAGGACATCTTTTATACTATATGGGTGAAGAAGTAGAAAAATCACTTATTCAGCTATTGAAGGATGATGATAGTGATGTTAGAAAAGCAGCGAAAGAATCTATTATATGGAACTCATCTGAATTTGGTGAGGGGATAACTGAACGGCTAATTAAAGAATTGGGATATAGACATTACTTAGATGAAATAAGTGAAAATACTAAGACAGAATTCAAGTCTTCTTTAAGGTGGGATATTAATAAAAATTGTGTTAATAGAGAATTGCAAAAAGATGTTGCCAAAACTATTGCAGCATTTTTAAACACCTATGGTGGTACTCTATTAATTGGAGTATTAGACGATTGTAAGATTTATGGTATAGATAATGATATAAAAACATTAAATAAGCGTAAAAACAAAGATGGTTTTAAGCAAGCTTTAATTCAGGTAATTGTTAAATACATAGGTACTGAGTTAATCAAATATATTAATATAAGATTTGAAAAAAGAGAAGAGAAGGTTGTATGTAGAGTCGAAATAAATAAAAGTCTTAGACCTGTATATTTGGAAGATAAAAAAGATAAGGAGTTTTATATAAGAGCTGGAAATACAACAAGGAAATTGAATATAGAAGAAGCAATTTATTATATTAATGATCATTGGAAGAAAATAAAATAAACAAGAAATTCTATCACTATTAAAATATCAAAATCGCTAAGCTCTACCAATTTAGGCGAGCTTTTCGTTATGTGTAAGAAAAAAAGGAGAGAATAATGCCTCACATCATTGTGAAACTATATCCCGGTAGAACTAAAGACCAAAAAAAACGTCTTGCTGAAGAAATAGTCAAAAGTGTCATCACAATTGCCAGATGTGAAGAAAAATCAGTCTCTGTAGCTTTCGAGGAAATTAAACCAAGTGAATGGGCTGAGAAAGTATATAAACCAGATATCCTTGACAATAAAAACAAGCTATATAAGAAGCCTGGCTACAACCCTTTTGAATAAAGGGGCTTTGATTAGTAATGATCCTAAATATAGCGTTTCCTGAGAGTGCTACATAAGTCATAGCTGATTTGCCAGGTTATGTAACTAAACAGCCTTGAAAGTCGATAAAGTTATAAAATAAAAAAGAGGAGAATATAAAAGTGTAGTTTTAAGAAGTTGTATAGAGATGTAAAACAATAAGAAAATTCTGCCACAGTAATATAACATGCTATATCTAATTCCTCTGCCTTCAATCACTTTGTCTAAATTAGACTATTCAAGTGTAACTTTAGAATTCTAAGAGTATATAAGGCTACATTTTTTATATATTAATATGAACTATTTAATATTAAATTTTTCTATTTTGATAAATCTCTATGTAAAATATTTAGAACCTCAATTGCAATTCTAGATTCTTCTTTTTCAAACTCTATTTTATTTCTTATTTCATTTCCTGGATGAATAATATTTCGATATTCTCTGACTGAATGAGAAAGTTTAGCAATTCCTTCTGTTACTAACTCAAGGTCAATTGCAACATCTATAAGATTATTTAAAGACCATTTTATAAGATTTTTTCCTTCAGGCGCTTTTTGAGAAGATTTTGCTTTTTCATCATCTTGTAGCAATAAATCTAAAAGAATTGCTTCAATTGCACTACCACACAGAATTATTACTGATTTCCAACATTGAGCTATAAAAGCCCTCTGAATTTCAGAATAATCTCTTTCAAGAATTTTCCTTAATTCATTATCAATTATAAAAGGAAAATTCCTTTTTTCGGTTATAGGTGTTATTTCACTATCTTCTATTTCAACTCTAAGATTACTAATTGCTATTCCAATAAAAGAGCTTATACCAGCAATACGATAGTAATTATCTTTAAGAGCACTGTGTGAAAAAAAATCTTGTGGATTGAATTTGGGAACTAAACCTGGAAAATTATTTTCAATTTCATCTAAAGTACTTTCTAGAACTCTTACTATTGAATGGTGAACATTAAGGTGTTCATGTCTGTCAAATACTTTTTTTTGCTCTATAAGAGCATAATAGCAAGATCTAATTTTTTTTGAATCTTTTTGCATAACTTTTTCTTTAAAAATTATTTATTTTATTTTTCTTATTATATATTAAACTTTTTTTAAAAAAAGAAGAAACATTAGGTAGAGTATTGGTGACTTTATAAATTTTACAGAAAAATTGGGATTGACTCAATCTGACAAAACTCTTAAATAGTATATAATATTTACTATATATTGATTTTTTTATTATTTGTTTGTTTAATATCTTCTCAACCTTTCTTAACTTTTATCCGTTTTTCTCTTATAATAGTAAAAAATGACTAACTTTATTTAAATCAATCAATGAAGTTGTGAATTTAATGGATAATTCCGAGATAATGACCATAGAGGAATGTGCGAAATACCTTAAAACCAGCTTTTCTACACTCTACAAATTGGCGCAGGAAGGGGAAATACCCGCATTTAAGTTGTCTGGTCAATGGCGCTTTAAGAAAGACTTAATAGATGAATGGATACGGCATGAGTCCATAAAAAAAATCCAAAAAAGTGAAGAATAATGAATTCACCCAGGAGATATCCTTATTCTTTGGTATTTAGAAAATGTTTAGGAGTATGTACAAATGTACAGACCAGATGGTCTAGTAATAGACAATAGAAAACTTAAGCTTTTTAAAGAATTAGGTAAGATTCTCGAAGAGCAAAAAACTATTGATGTAGCAAGCGCTTATTTTAATATTGCGGGGTTTCAACTTATAAAGGATTCCTTATCAGGTGCTGAGAAATTTAGGCTATTGATCGGCACCTCTCCTCAGACAGATGAAAAGAAACCTGATATTTTTAAGCCTGAAGAACTATATAGAAAAAAATTTCGGGAAGACTTAGAAGAAGAAAATTTTGAAAGAGATAAAAAGGAAGCAGTAGTATCTTTAATCGAACTTCTAAAAAATCCTAAATGGGAAGTTCGTCTCTACAATAAAGGATTTCTCCATGGCAAGGCATATATTTTTGACAAACTAGCTATTGTAGGTTCGAGCAATTTTACATATTCGGGATTTACTTCTAATACTGAACTCAACACAGTTTTAGATGAGGCACACTCAAGATATATAAAGGAAGAGTGGTTTGAGAAGCTATGGAAGGAGTCCTGTGATTTCAAAGAGGAACTATTAACGATTCTTGACAAATCTAAATTTGGTACTATGGAATATCCGCCATATCATATTTTTATAAAATCCCTGTACGAACTTCAGAAAGAAGATATACTATTTGAATATGATACTCCCCCAGCCTTACCTACAAGCGAAGTAGACTTGGCTAATTTTCAGGATGACGCAGTTAAAAGAATATATTCACGGCTCAAGACTTACAACGGAGTTTTAATTGCGGACTCTGTTGGACTTGGTAAGACATGGATCGCTAAGAAAGTTATAGAAGACTTCGGTTTTTATAGACGTAGAAGATTTGTTGTTGTGTGCCCAGCCTCTATAGATGATCCTCTATGGAGGCCTGCCTTGAAAGATATTGGAGTATCTGAGAGTATCATCCACCAGGAAGCATTAGGAAAAGAGAATTTTGATTTCAATGAGTTAGAGAGAAAATTAAACTTCAAACTTGAAGACATAGCTCTAATTGTGGTTGATGAATCTCATAATTTCAGAAATCCTTCCTCTAATCGGTATGAGAGTTTATTTACACTTATAGAAAAAACAAGTAAAAATAATAGGCCTAAAGTCCTACTTCTAACGGCTACTCCAATGAATAATACCCATTGGGATCTCTACTTTCAATTAATGCTGCTAGCTCAGAACAATAAAAGAGTTTTCTTTAAAGAGGGAATTTTTGATCTAGAAAAGCAATTTAAGAAAGCTGATAAGGGAGACATCTATCAATTAGCTGATATTTTGCAAATTATCTCTATACGTAGAACAAGACAATATATAAAGGATAACTATCCTGATGCAAAGTATATAGATGAGAGTGGTGATTGGGCTAAGATAAAATTCCCTGAGAGAGAACTTTACGAGATAAATTATAGTCTTGATGAAACTTATCAAGGTCTTTACTATCAGATAGCTGAAAAAATAGAAAAAGAATTGAATCTTGCCTACTATAGGCTCGAAGATTATCGGATAGTAGGTAAAAAAGATGAGTTGGAATTGGGAAGAATGAAAGCTCTGGGTGGTATCTTACAAACCATTCTTTTGAAACGATTAGAAAGTAGTGTAGAAGCGTTTAGAAAGAGTATTCAAAATCAGATAGATTTTCTTTCAACCTTTAAAGATATATTTTTTAAAGAGGGCAAAATATTGAGAAAGAAGTTCTATAATAAATATCTTGTATACTTAGAAGAAGAAGTAGAAAATTCGAACTATATTATAGAGGAGTTGAAAAAAAATCTTGAATCAGTAAACCTTACAGATTTTAAAACAGAGAAATTTTATGAAGACCTAGATAAAGATATATCAATATTTGAAGAGATAAAAAAGCTTGTTGCTTCTATAGATAGAGCACAGGATACTAAACTTAAAGAACTGAAGAAAAAGCTAATAGAGTTTAAAAATAAAGGAAAGATTCTCCTTTTCTCATCTTATGTTGATACTATTAACTATCTTTTCGAAGCACTCAACGAAGATAAAGATTTTTGTGCCAAATTCGATGGAAAAATAGCTAAAATAACAGGGAAAGTTTCAACTCAGAAAAGAAAGGAAATTATTGATAGTTTTCTTAATTTAGATACAGATGTGCTTTTATCTACAGATATTCTCTCAGAAGGCCAGAATCTTCAGAAGGCAAGGATAGTCATAAACTATGATCTTCATTGGAATCCTGTAAGGATGATTCAGAGAGCAGGAAGAATTGACCGAATAGGTTCTCCATTTGATTTAATCTTTATTTACAATTTTTACCCTGAGAAAGAGTTGGAGAGTCTTTTGGAACTGGTGAAAATATTACAGGGAAAAATAGTATTGATAAATGACACTATAGGACTTGATGCCTCGGTATTAGGAGAAGTGATTAATCCTAAAGTCTTTGGTATCATTCATGATTTAAGGAAGACAAAATATAAAAAAGATAAGATACTTAAAGAACTTGAAGAGGAACAGTTTGGTGGAGGAGAGCTTTTCTGGCAACCTCTTAAGGATTTTGGGCTTGAAAGACTAAAGGAGCTCTGTGCATCACTTCCTCATGGTATCCAGAGTGGTCTTAAAAAAGAAAGGGGATTAAGGGGTATCTTTTTCTACTACAAATATGATGAAGATTATCATCTCTGGTATCTGTATAATACAGTCAATGATAGTTTCATTACAAATAAGACAGAAATATTAAACTTCATATCCTGCAAAGAGGATGAGAGAAGGATTATTCCTGAAGATCTGGATGTGTTTGAAATTCACAGAAAAGTTAGGGAAGAGATAAAAAGTGTATTTTCTGAAGGTCTGATAACCACCCAGATCCGTACTGCTCAAGGACGTATGGAAAAAACACTGAGAGATATGAGAGATGAGCTTGATTTCATTAGGGAGAACTATCTCGAAGTTGGGGATCTAACAATAGAGACAATTAGTAACATAATAGCCAGCTTAAATAATGTAGCCTTAACTAAACTAAGGATGCGTGCTTTAAGAAGGATCTGGAAAAATTACAAAGAATCAAAGAACTGGCATATCTTAATTTCAGAACTTGAAAATTTCTTTAAGGAAAAGCCTACGGTTGAAGAAAAGGAACCTATGCAATTTGATGAGAGAAAGTTAAAACTCATTTGCGTCGACTTCATTTCATAGAGAAAAAGGAATGAATTTTAAAAAATCCTGAAGGATTATTATGAACATAAAAGACTTTATAGAAGAATGTATACCTCAGATGGATAGCCCTGAAAAAGTTTATCAACTTTTTGATGGACTTGGATACAGGATATTGGATACTTCATATAAGGGTAGAGAAGCCTGGGGCTTGAGAGAGAAGGATAGAGAAATTGTAGAAGAGATTTACACCGTTGCCAGTTATACTAAAAGATTTCAGATTTTCCTTGTTAAACTCAAAACTTTTTCAAGCTCCATAATAAGAAAACTCCCACTCTATTTTGAAAGGGAAACCCAATATCCTTTCTTTGTGCTTACACCTGACTGGCAAAATTATACCTTTGTACTTGTAGAGAAAATCCGTGAAGACGTAGGAGTTTGGAAGCGCAAACTTATAAAACTCAATCTTGACATAATGAATGCTTTTTACACTGACAAGTGGATACTGAGTGAGATAGCTATTAAGGACGACATTGAAGATCCCGTGAAGATATATGGACTTCTTAAGGAAGCCTTCGGTGTTCAGAAGGTTACAAAGAAATTCTTTGCTGAGTATAAAGAAAATTTTGACTTACTCGCAGATTCACTCAGTAAAAACAATAAAGGCATTTCTCTATTCGATGAGCAGGAAAACCTCTATGGCTTTGCACAGAGATTTTTAGGGAGACTTATGTTTCTTTACTTCCTTCAGAAAAAAGGGTGGCTTGCTGGGGACGTAAAATTTATACCCAACCAGTTTGAAAGATCCAAAAAAGAAAATAAAAATTTTTACCAATATGTTTTGGAACCCCTCTTCTTTAATACTCTTAATCGAAAAAGACCTAATGATGAGTCTAAATTTGGTAAAATACCTTTCCTCAATGGTGGACTCTTTGAAAAAGATTATAACGAGTTTATATACATACCAGATAAAACAACAGAAAAAATTCTTGATTTTCTTAACTCTTATAATTTCACAATATCCGAGGAGCTACCTCTTGAAGTAGAAGTAGCAGTCAACCCAGAAATGTTGGGTAGGATCTTTGAAAGTATGCTACCTGAGTATGAACGTGGTAAAAAAGGAACTTTTTACACCCCTCGCCCTATTGTTCACTTTATGTGCCGAGAAAGCCTTAAAAATTTTTTATGTTGCTCCTGTGACATAGCAAGGTATAAGATAGTAAGTCTTATAGAGAAAACAGAAACGAAAAACCTTACCGAGAAAGAGGCAAAAAGATTATATGATGCATTAACTATTGTACGTATCCTCGACCCAGCGGTTGGTTCAGGAGCATTTCTTGTTAGTATGATGCAGGAGATTATTAGACTTAAAATCTCTCTTTCAAAAAAACTGAAGATAAATATATCACCAGCCCAGTTAAAGAGAGAAATTATAAAATCCAACCTCTACGGTATTGACATTGAAAGTGAAGCCATTGAGATAGCAAAACTCAGGCTATGGTTATCTCTTGTGGTAGATGAAGAACTTACGAAAGTGGAGCCCCTTCCTAACCTCGATTATAAACTAGCAGTTGGAAACAGTTTGGTAGAGAGTTTCAAAGGAAGGAAATTGATTGAGAAGGAAGAGTATAAACAATTACTTCTTGAAGATGAGATTCAAAAACTCATTGAAGAATTTAGAAAACTGAAAGATAAACTTCTGGATGAAATGGATCCTGAGAAAAAAAACCAGCTAAGAGCTAAACTTAAAGATATAGAGTGGCAATTGATAGAGCATAGGCTTAAATCGGAGTCAGAACTGAAGGTAAAACAAGCCATTGAAGTAGGTGCTAAGTATAGCAAGTATAGCAGAGTAAGAATGGAAATGCCAGCTTCTGAGAAAAAGAAAATGGAAAGGTTAATTGAAGAAGCTTCCCAAGCCAGTGATTTTCTTGAAAAGATTAAAAAGACAAGATCGAAGCCTTTCTTTTTACCCCAAGTTCATTTTGCCGAAGTTTTCACTGAGAAAGGTGGATTTGATATTGTTATTGCCAATCCGCCGTATGTGAGAACACAGAAACTTTCAGATTTACCTTACCGGAAAGATTTGAAACTCCATTACGGTTATGTGGATGATCTCTATGTCCACTTTACCTTCCGTTCCTTTGAACTTGCTCGACAAAAAGGTGTGATTACCTTTATTACCTCTGACACCTATCTTACCCTTACCCTGAAGGAGAGGATGCGTGAACTTCTACAAAATCATCACATTCGGAGACTCATCCTTACACCGAAGGCATTTAAGGCAACGGTTAACACTGCCATTTTTATTGTTCAAAAAGAGAAACTTTCTGACTACAATTTAACTTTTATTGATGCCAGGGAAATTGGTGGGAATGAAAATGAGAACTGGGAGGATAAACTCATCATTTTTGAGGAATTAAAAGAGATAGAAAGTTATGACACTCAGATTCCTGTAAGATTAGGAAATAGAGAATTAGAGGTCTCTTACAACCGCTATGCTGATGTAGGTCAATTCAGAGTACCACTAGAATTATATAAAAAAGCAGTTAAAAGGGTTTTCTTCCCGCCTACAGAAAAGAATCTAAGACTATATGAGAAATTTATGCCAAAGATGAATGAACTCTATGAGAAATGGTGGAATAAAATAAAATCAAGCAAAGATATACAAAAAAATAAAGAAGAAATTGAAGAATATCTTATGACATTAAAGCCAGGGGATATTACACTTTTAGGTCTTATTACAGAAGGTGGTCAGGGATTGGCAACAGCAGACAATAGTAAATTTCTTGCTGTGCTTGAAGGCACTGAAGAAGCAAAGAAGATAGAAGAAAGGCTTTATGATTTTGAAAAAAGATGGAGAAGGAATGAGCCAGAGATTTTTAAGACCTATCAGGAACTACTTGGAAGATTCCCTCGAAATGATGTTCTTGATAAGCTAAGGCAGAAATACGATAAAGAGAAACTCAATTTTCCAAGAGGCTTTATTTATAAGATCATAAAAAAAGATGATATTTTTGATGTTGCATCTTATCTTGACACTGTTTATACTGATATTAAAGATATAATGCGGAGGGTAATAATTTATGGTGGGATACCAGAAACTAACACAGACATTATAAATCTATGGAAACTTCCGAAACTGCCAAGTGATTTGAAAAGGTTGGATAAAGAAGTAAAAGAGAAGATTGAAAGCCAATATAGGAATTTGATTAATGAAGGTAAGTGGGTAAATTTTATTAGAGGTGCTGAAGCAGAAGGGAAATATTGGTATATAATTGATAGATATATTGATTGGAGTAGAAATTCAGTTAGATTCTTACAAAGTTCTTCAAGAGCAAGATGGCAAAGCTACGAATTCTATTTTAAAGAAGGTATTACTTATATGCATGCAAGTGGTTTGTATATAAAGTCAAGATTGCTTACTACAGGAGTATATGATCATAATATGCATTCTTTTTTCCCTGATGAAAAAAATACATCTGTGAAATATTTATTGGCTGTTTCAAATTCTAAATTGTCTTCATTTATAGCAAGACAATTTCTAAATCATTCTGTAGCTTTTGAACTCAATGATATACGTCTCCTCCCCATTATTATCCCCACCGAATCCCAGCTAGAAGAAATAGAACCACTCGTTGATTATGCTATTGAGATTCAAAAAAGACGCTACGCCTCTGATAATGAAGATGAGAAATCTCTCCTCTGGCAGAAACTTCAGGAAGTGCAGAAAGAAATAGATGAGAAAGTGGAAAAGATATATAGTATCTAATTAAGAAGGAATTTTAAGACAATGTGTTTAACTTGAGAACAAAAAAGATATAGTTTAAAGTATAGGAAAACCTCTACTGGTTTTAACAGGTCCAGGGGTAGGTAAGACCTATGTCTTGTCCCGCAGGATTCTGTTGTTTAAAAGTAATCTAGCTTCAAAACATGAAATCATTGGGATTATTTTTACAATCAAAGCATTAAAGCAGATGCAGATTTTACCATTCAAGATATTTAAATAAAAATTATTCTAAAATACAAATATTAATCATTGAAGAATTATTAGATGGTAAAAACCAGAATATCTTTTTATTGATATTCCATCTCATGATACCACTTTAAAGAGAGCACCAAAAGTTAAAAAAGAAGAAAGTAAACAATTAAAAATGCATTAGTTCTATATAATTTTAATAGATACAGACATATTTATAACTTAACATATAAAACTGTATTGTTAATGAGTAAGGTTAACACTTTTGGTATTTTGTTCTATGAAAGATAAAATATTAATCTTATATTAAAAGAAACTTATAATTTGAGAAATGAGGTTATTAAAATGAAAGAAAAATGGTATAAAGGGATAATAGCCGGTCTTCTAGTTATAACCATAATACTTTCAATATTATTATATATGTGTTTTAAAACATTTAAAGATATAAAAGATACAATAAAGGATATGATAAAACCTCCTAAGGAAGCAGCCGAAGAAGAAACCGTAGAAAAAACAACAGAGGAAACTACTAAAGAACCAACCGAAGAACCCACGGAGGAAACACTAACTGAAGAGACTGAAGAGAAAACAACTAAGGAAGAAATTACAGATAAAGAAATAACAGGTGTTCTAGGAAAAGCTACGAATTATGCAGGTAAGCAAGAAAAAAATGGTATAGAAATAGAAATTATTCGTGCAGGATTTTTTGATAAAAGTTTTATTGAAGATGAGCTAGGCGAAAAATTCCCAGAAGAATTTGATAATGTAAAAACAGTAGGAGAGATTATTGTTGGTATTGCTAATAACAGTAAACAAATGATATCTATTTACCCTGATAGAGGACCTGTCATTGTTGGAGATGAACAAATTAATCCATATGATGATTACTACTTTAGATTATTAGACCTTGAGGATATTACAGATGATATTTATCCTGGAGTTAAAAGAATTGGTGGTTTCTGGTTTGGTGTTAATAGAACTAATTGGGATGAAATTACCGAAGTAACTTATGTTATAAATAGAATCTATGATAAAGAAGGTTATGGTATGGATTTAGAATTTAGCTTTGATATAAATTTTACTGGAAAAGGTTTTGAACCCCTACCTGAGATTTTAGAAAAATAATTATAAATTTAGAAGTATTTTTGCTTTGTTTTGTTTTTTATTCTTAATTAATTCTTCGACCTTTCATTTATTGCCCAGTGATGGGTTTTTATTACAGTCCGCTAGCTGAACAGCATTAGAGTTTAGTTAATTACTATAAAATTTTCATCTCTTAGTCATTGGGTTTCCAATCGTGTGGAATATTAAGGTCAAAATATTTTAATAAGCTTTTTCTTTCCTCTCCTTTAATGGGTGGTCTTGGGTCAGGTTTTAGAAACAAATCCTTAAATACCAATTCTCCAGTTTGTATATATCGGAGATATATCCAATCACTAGGCAATAACATATTAACCAAAAAATGCGTCCAATCTGCAACATATCCTGAAATTTTAATAGGATGCCAAAAATTTAAATCTTTCCACAGTTGTTCAATGTCAAAGGAATCAAGCTGACAAAAGAATTTACTGTGTTTATTAAATGCAGGCTCAAAGAGTGGCTTTGGAGAAATTTTTTGAGTAGAATAAGTTAATCTATATTCAGCCACTAACCTACGCGAATACAAAATATCATAATCTAACAAATCTAAACCTATTTGAGTATATGTGTTTAAAAATCTTCTGAACCTTAAATTTTCCCCGCCATATCCTTCTGCAATATTGCCTTTCTGGGACTCTTTAGAATCGTGGGAGGAAAATAATACTATCTTACTATTCGCATTTAGAAAATCTTCTATCGCATTCTTTGTTTTTGCTTCATTTTCAGTAAAGTAAGTTAGACGTACTGAATTCCCTCCTTCGCTGTTTGTTATATAATTTATATAAAAGCCTGGGGTTGAATCTGTAAAATCAGAACTTTCTAATAAAGGTTTAACAGCTCTTAGACAGTCAAAATACCTGTTAACATCAAGTCCCTTTAAATCTGAAAATCTTAAAAATATTACTCCAAAAGGACTATCAGTCGTTAAATTATTCATATTTAAGTTCATTATTATTAATAATAATTAATATATTAATTTGAAAAGTTTATAAAATATATATTAAAAATAATTTTTTACTACTGATTTAAAAATTTCCCAAATATTTTATTTCCAATTATAAATTATAAAAAGGAAACATTTTTTAATATTATAAGTTATTTAAAACAATTATAAAACTTAATATTTAAATTCCATTTATGATTATAAAAAAGTTGATTACATTAATCTTAGCTTATAAAAATTTCTTCGTCTAACCATAATTTGTCGAACAAAAACTATTATTTTTTATATTTTTCCTACAAATAACTTCAAAAAATTAATTGGTTTGACGAACATATTTTATAATGAAAGAATTCAAAGATATATTTTTCGTAATCATTTTTATATAAAAGGTAATTAGAAATAATTGACCTGAATAAAAAGGGATTGAAACAATTAAGAAATCAGAACAATCAAAGAAACCTCGTAGTAAAAAACATCATTATTTACCCAGATATTATTTGAAGGGATTTACTGATAGTAGAAATTATTTTTTTGTTTACGATAAACAGAAAGATAGAATTTTACCTGATGCTCTTACCCCTGACACCTTTTTCTTTGAAAATAATCTAAACACTGTGATTTTACCTGATGGAACTTCTTCGGATTTTTTAGAAGATTTTTATACAGATATTGAAAACCAATTTTGGGGCCCATTAGACACTATTAGAAACTCTAACAGTAAAACCACAATCCAACTTTTTGACTTTAGAAACTCTAACAGTAAAACCACAATCCAACTTTTTGACTTGATGCATCTTTTTCTTTTCTTATCATTTCTACACTGGCGACTACCAAGTAATATAAAATACGTCGAAGAATTGTCAAAAGACTTTTTTGTTTCAGATTATAAAAATCTTAGTTACTTCACTATTAAGAACAAGAACGGCAAAACCGCTCCAAAGGAAATCATTGACAAAATAAAAAAATCTCCTGCATTCAAAAAGACTTCTAGACTTATAATTCCATTTGCCTCTTTCTATGACAGTAGATGGAGTGAAAGACTAAAAAATTGGAGATTTTTATATACAGCAGATGAGAATATTTGGCATCTTGTTGGAGACAATCCTATTATCACCAAGGGGGACAGCGACCATGACCCAGTAAATTATCTCAAGGAATTTGTTTTTCCTGTTTCTGGTAAGATACTTTTAGTTAATATTGGTAAGCCTATTAGCAAGGACTTCCCTCCTGAATTAGTATTACAATTTAACATCTCAATTATTGAAAGGGCTCAAAGATTTGTAGCTTGTCAAAATAAAGACTTTTTAGAAGCGATGATTAAATTTTATAAGTTGCATATTCGGTTTAAGAAAACAGACATGATAATTCCCGAAATGTTTGAGATGTTAGAAAATTAAAGGTCTTTTTGAAAAAGACTTTGGGTTTTATGATCATTTTTCTTTTTTTCTAAATTCTATTCTTCTCCCCACACCCCTAACCCCCTATTTCAAATTCAGCCAGCGCTTCAAGATCTTCCGTTCCTCAAGAACTTGATCCTTTGCTTTTCAAGCAAAAGAACGCTTCTTGTTTTTAACTAAAAACAGGATGGCTCATTTCAAATAGCCCCGAAGAAAGGATTTACATTTTCTTTTATTAACGAGAGCTTAGCTCAGAACCTGCTTTTAAAAAGTCAAGGTAGTCTTTAGCTTGTGAGCATAAACCGCCTTGCTTTTTATCCCTCTCATTTTTTAAAACCGCCAAAACTCCACCTTTGACTTCAGGCGGAACCTTTAAATCTAACGCTGGTAGCAAATACAAAATGTTATTTTTCTGAAAGGAGTTTTAAGATGAAAGGCTATCAGCAATTAAGGTTTGGGGTTAACGATCGAGACTTATCGGGCAATTACATTCCAAAGGTTCAAATAAGCTTGGTGAAAGAGGTTTATATCTCCATCCAGTTTTACACTTGTTCAGAAGATATCTTAAAAATTGAGACAGTAGACAAGGAATTAAGAAATTCCGACAGAAAAAAGTTTGTTTGCTCTAACATTACTATCAGAAACCTGATTATTAATTATGAGTTTGTTAATATCTACAGCTTATATCCCTCTTTTGCTCACCACAGAGAAGTTTATAAAGCAGCTATACTTGCTGATGTTGCTAGAATTTTTTTATATATAACCACCTTTCATATAGTACAGAACCAAGCATTAATGACATTGAGATAACAAAAAATTTTTTCTAATCAGGTAAAAATTTGGGTTTCAATGTTTTGAACTATATTATAATAACCGGTGGTAATTGGCTATCTTTAGGACAAAAAGGGCTTATCTTAGCCCTTTTTTAGTATCCTTTGTTATAATTATTTTATTATGGGTCCAATTATTATATTTGATAAATCTACTTTACAAAGCCTGAGTGTTGACGAGTCCTGTTGGCTTGAAAATTTCTTCCTGACTAACATAACGCCAATATTTTTTATTGAGTGTTTGGCAGATTTAGAAAAACTCATAAAAGGGAACAAGACGCCTCAACAAATGGTTTATGAATTAGCATTAAAAACACCACAGAATTGGTCTTATCCAAATGTCTATCATCATAGATTAATAGTTGACGATTTACTTGGTTACAAGATTGAAATGTCAAACCGCCCCATTATAGGAGGTGGTAAATTTAAGGTTACAAATAATGGAAGACTTGGTGTCCATTTTAATCAATTCCTAGAAGCAGAAGTTATGCAAAGATGGCAAAATAGGGAATTCTTGGAAATCGAGCATGGTATCGCTAAAGAATGGAGGAAATTGCTATCAAATATCAGCTTTGATAGCTTTACGGGTTTGGTAAAAAATATTATTCCACAAGGAAAGCGGTTTAAAAGCCTAGAGGAGATAAAGAGTTTTGTTGACTCTTTTGTCAAAGGAGATTATAAAGAGCTTCTCCATTTGGCTTTCAAAATTTTGGGAATTCCTTCTCAATTCCAAGTTCATATAATAGATAGATGGCTACACAAGAAATGCCCGCCAATAAATGATTTTGCTCCTTATGCTTCTTATGTGCTAAAAGTTGATCTGTTCTTTTATCTTAGCTTGTTATCAAATTTAATCTCTGGAGACAGACCAAGCAATAAGATAGATTTAGCTTATCTTTACTATCTTCCATTTTGTATGGTTTTTACATCAAATGACAAACTTCATAAAAAAACAGCGCCTCTTTTTATGGAAAAGGGGCAGGTTTTTATTAATGGTCAAGATTTAAAATCTAACCTAAAGGTGCTAGATGATTATTATTCAAAATTTCCTGATGAGGTTAAGGACCAAGGTATAATGAAATTTGCTGTTTATCCTCCAGAGAATATAGACACTTTAGTATCGCAGCTTTGGGATAAGTTTTTACCAATTTGGCGGCAACACTTAGAGGAAAAAAAATCCAAGCCCCAATTGTCTGAAGAGTCTGAAAAAGAGTTGGTTCAGAATATTAAAAGAGATCTGAAAGAGGCAATTCTTTTAGATATGTCTGTACAAGCTACAACAGATGAGGCTGACCACATTGTATTTAAAAGAGAGGTTAGAACAAAAAAAGGGAAATGGAGAATTTTACCGCCAGAAGTTGAAAAAAAATAATAGATATAGATTTTTAAATTATTTAACAAAACAGTGTTTTCTTAAAAAAAAAGATATATTTGTCTTACTAAAGTAATATAAGCATTCTTTTCAGGGGAAACGCTAAGGTTGAAAATTTCTTTGAAGATATTTTTAAAGATATCCCCATTCTAATAAAGATAAATAAAAATGCTAATGTAAAGGAATTACTGGAAAGTAGTATAGAAGCTGTTCTTCTTGATGCAGATTGTGAAGATAGTGAAAGACTTTTTAATATTTTTAGCAATAGTGGGGTTGGTATTATTTCAATAGGAAAAGAAAAAGATATAGTTTGGCCATTTAATAAAGAAGAGATACTTAAAATAATAGAGAAAACAGAAGTATATATACCAGAAATTAAAAAATTCAACATAAAGTTAAATTTATTAGAAGCTGTTAGTTTCTTAAAAAAGAAAAGCCTTGATAGAAAAAAGATTAATGAAGAAATTATTAAAAAATATTTAGAAAGTAATAAAAGTGTAAAGGATGATGATAAAAAGTCCTTAAGTAATATTTTAAAGAGTAAACTGGATAATCAGTTAATTTTAGAAAAAGTAGATAAAGATAAGGAAAAAGAAGTTAAAAAATCTGATCTGAAAACAAAAGTCTTGGGATTTTTTAGTCCTTTTAAAGAAAAAGGACTAAAAAGGAAAAAGTCTAAAGAAGCTATAGCTAAAGAATTTTTAGATAAAAATAAAAAAGATAGTAAGATTTTAGAAAAAAGGAAAAAAGACGAGAGGATTATAGAAGATTTAGTTAAATTATCAACTAAATATAAAGATGTTGAAAAAGTAACTGTAAATACTGAAAAAATTGATTCCAAATCAAAAAATATGTCCATTTTGGTACTTGAAATAAAAGACGAAGAAGAGTTTAATTATTAAAGATTTCGAAGAGCAATTTTACAGAAAATATAACATAGTCTCACAAATTGCTATATACATTTTTAAAATTATGCTTAATACCTATAATATAAAAAATAAAAAAATTATGTATTCGGGGTATAATATCCCATACATCAATTTAAGGCATGAATTTAATAAGTGAATAACCATTTAGGCTAAACTTATAATAATTATTGCTGATATAGAAATAATTTGTTATATAGTTATAATATGATATTAAAGTTTCTTATTGCGCTAACTCTTCAATCTTAAGAGTGAAACTGATAACCTTTTAAGCTGTCTAAAAGAAGAATTTTTAAGAGGTTGAAATTTTATTAAAATATGATGTACTAAAAATATATGAAAATTAAATCTCAAGAGATTAAAAATTTGAATATTACAGCTGTTTTTGAGGAAATTGACCATACTCTTATCGCTGCTGAAAAAATGAGAGAGATTTTTGAATTGAGTGAAAAAGAGAGAAAAAATAGCCCATTTTTTGAACCTTCACCAAGTGTAAAAATTTTAGTAATACCCAATAAACAAAAAGAAATTATTATTGAGGAGAAACGACTGAGAGTTAATGACAATAGTGGTAAAGAGCCAAATGAATCAGAGCTAGAAAAATATTTCCAGATTGTCTTTGATAGTCTTGTAGACAAAACTAAACTTACTGCTTATGGTTTTAATTATGATATATTAGTAAAATCGGAGAAGAAAATTAATTTTGAAAAACTATTAGGAAAGGGCATACTTAAAAGTTTAGAATCGGTAAGTTATATCTTAGAAAGTGGTGTAAGAGTATTATTTGAAAAGGAAGAAAAACGTTACTTATTACAAACCTCTCCTACAGAAGATCCTTATAAGATGCGATTTCTTTTAAATACTCATTATTCTTTAAAAAAAATATCTTTCAAGGGATTAAAAAAACAAATAAATGAAAATTATTTAGAGTTAATAAGAATAATAGAAAGGATTTAAATATGGATTCTCGAACTTTTCCGACATTAATTTCTTCATTAGAAGAAGAAAAAGATTACACTGCTTCAGATTTATACATTTCTAAAGAAGGAGGGCTCTCTTCTAGTGGATTTCCTGAGGTGAAGTCTTATATTAAAAAATTCCCTTCTCTATACCAACCCTCTTTTGAAATTCAAAACCTAAAAAGTATAACAAATGTATTAACGGATCGAATTAATGCCCTTTATCAAGTCATTCAAAATTTACAAAAAAGGAAAATAATTCCTATTCAAAATCTGCGCTCTACTAAATTACAACTGAGAGACTCTTTGTATGTTGTATCTGAATATGAAGACGGTGTTTTTGTTATATTTTCTGATGACATAAATTTGTATGGCTACGGAGATACTGAGTTAAACGCTATTAGAGATTTTTGTAAAGATGTAGAATATTTATATTTTGATTTAAAGCAATCTAAAGAGAAGTTAGGCGAAATAATGAAAGAGAACTGGGAATTTCTTAAAAACATAATTATAGAATTATGATCCAAATGAAGAAAAGGGAATTTGAAAAAATTGTAAATAAACTTAAAAAGAAATTCTGTCTAAAAGAAGGACATACCGGAGATTGGCAAGTAAAAGTTTATTACAAAGGAAATTTTGTGGCTTGGACGAAATGTTCTGAAGGAAGAGGCGATCTCCCACCAATCATTGCTAAAGAGATAAAAAAACAACTACACTTTGCTAATGATAGAGAATTTCTTGATTTTAAAGATTGTACGATGACATGTAAAAAGTATTTAAATTTACTAAAAGCAAGAAGGGTTCCAGGAGTATTTTCTAAAAAGTAATGTTAGAACATTTTAATATATAAAAATTCTTCCCCTCCCATATCTTCTATAAAAACTGCTATATAACTACTACAGAAATGGGGAAAGATGATTTTTAAAAATTACGATTTTTCGGTCATCTTATCTTTGGGTTAATGCAAATATTTTGTGTATTTCAATGCTGTTGTAAAAGAGCAACTCTTACAGTATAAAACAAAGTCCTCTGGGGTTTAATGGTCTCTTATCTTATCTTTTTAACTCCTTGAGAGTTTATATGAGAAACTTTGAAAGAAAGGATAATTATATAAAAAAGATGATGAGCTTTAACACACCCCCAAAATTTAGCAATGAATTTCATGAGTTTTTTAAAACATTACAAAAAAATAAAAAAATTTTATGTACATTGGTAAATTACAGAGCATTACAGAATGTTGATCAGAAAACTTTAGATTTAACTAATTGGTTAGAATATTTTGTTGAAGGTGTATATGTTAATACCCAGGCTGTTAAAGAAAGGGTGATAAAGTTAAGTAGTGAAAGATTGAAAAAGACAAGAAGAGGGCAGATAGCACTAACTGAAAGACAAATGAGGATAATTGAATTTATTAATAAAAATGGTAGGATAACAAATAGGGATATAAGAAGTATGTTTAAGCTTTCAGACGAGAGTGCATTAAGAGAGATTAATAAACTTTTAAGTCTGGGAGTTATTAAGAAGCGAGGCAAAGGAAGAGCAACTCATTATATAATTAAATAAGGTTGGCGATTATGGTGGCGATTAAGTTAATGCTTTTATAGATTTAATAGAAATTTAATAAGATACCTCTCAAAATAAATTGCACGATAATTGCTAAATAAAATTATTATAGGAGTGGTCATAAAATCCACTCTTATTTTTATCTGTTGTTAAAGTAAAATAGAAATACATTATTTTCCCTTAATAGGAATTTATCATTTTTCTCAAATGTTAATTTATTATTTCTGCTTTTAGTAGAAATTTATTATTTTTATTCACCTTTCGATAAGTTCTTGCTTAATTTCAATTTCCTAATCAAAATATTTTTTTAATCTCCTGAGATATTATTTCGATTTATATCTTCTTTATGAGAAATAGGTGTGATGATTTTGAATATGATTCTTAAATGTTTTTACAATTTATTAGTTAAATAAAGAGAAAATATTTATAAAAGAAGATATTAAAGTAGAAATATTAACATTTTACATTGTGACAACAATTTTTATTTAACATATTTATATTTTTGTGTATTTATGTTATAATAATACAAAATGTGCATTTGCATAAATATATATTAAATCTAATTAAAATTGGCTAATCAAAATCATGAGTAAAAATAGATGGAAATTGAGGATATTTTAAACATTAAAAGAAATATTACCTATTTTATATACAGGAATCTCACCTACGTCTTATACAGTATCTTAACTATTTCTTTGATACTTTCTCCATCTCTTATAAATAGCAATTATGTATTAGCAAACGAAAGGAAACCTCTTATTTATCCATTAAAAGGGGAGATTTTAATTCATTTTAATGAAGAATATACTGATAAAGATACTGGTGAGGCTCATAGACATTGTGGAATTGATATTTCTGGAGAAAAAGGGGATAAAGTAGTTGCATCTGCTCCAGCAAAAGTCTTTTATGTTGGATATACACCAACTGGTGGAAAAACTATTTCTATAGTTCATCTTTTAGATGTTAAGACAACATATTTAAATTTACAAGATTATCATGTCAGTGTAGGTCAGGAAGTCAAACGAGGTCAAATAATAGGAACTATTGGAGCTGAAGATGATCCATCAAGTGAAGAAATACATCTTCACTTTGGAGTAATAGTAAATGATCATTATGTTGACCCTGAGAAGATACTAAACATGGATTTTAATGATTTAACAAAATTCATATCACTAACTTATACAGAACTTGATGAAAATAATAATGTAGGAATAAAGTCAAATAATATTTATGGTGAAAAAGCTGAAGATATCTTTAAATTAAATGAAAATTCAAATATTGAAAATATAAATCTTGCAAGTTCTAATTTTAAGAATATAACTTCTAAAAACCTGAACTTTTGGGATTATATTTTTAAACTTATATATTGGGATGATGACAATGATGGAATTGTTGATTGGAATGACCCAGATGATGATAATAATTTAATTGATGATAAATATGAAACTAGTAATCCAATAGATTTAACTATTTATACAGATTTTGGTAAAGATAAATCTGAAGTGAGTTTGAAAGGTACAATCAATAATAAATCCAACAATAATAAAGATAAAGATTACAAGATAGTAGTTCCAGGTTACTGCAGTGAAACTTATGATGTATTAAATTCTGATCTTACGAATTTCTTGGAAAATAATGGATATAGTTGGTCAAAAATGGCTTATTTTAGCTGTAATGGGCCTGGTACTTATCATAATGGATATGATTCACAGGGAAGCTACATTGATTTTAAAAATTCTACGATAAAATATCTAAACAAAATACCAGATAATAAAGAGGTTGATTTAATTGGTTATAGTCAGGGTGGAAGACTTATAATGGAATTTGTAACAGATAAAAATAATAAATCGTATATGGATAAGATAGATCAGGTAATAACTATAAATTCTCCAATAAAAGGAGCAAATAGCTTTTTGGCTAAAGCATCAAGAGACCCATGGTTTGGAAAACTAATAGGATTTCTTCTTCCTGACAAAAGTTCACTTCCTTTTCCAGAAATAGATCCTGACCTTCCAACTTCTTCTAATCTAATGCCAGAAAGTGATGCTTCTAAAAAATTATCTCAACCTGACATACACGGAGATAGAAATGAAGATTTATCATTATATAAACCAGATGTAGAAATAATTAATATAGCAAGTAAAAATGATTTGGTTGTTGAAAATTTTGGAATAGATAGTCAAGTATATAAATATGCTGATAATGTTTATATAAATTCAAGTAGTCCTCTATTTTCCCATTATTTCAATTTAAAAAGCAAATTTCTTTTTTTCAACTCAAGTGGTAAACATACATTTGACTTAATACTAAATTTATTAAATAGAAAAGAAGTAGATGGGGAAATAAAAAATGGTTATATTATATATGAAGGACAAGAACAAGAAATAGACTTAGAATTTAACTTAAATTATGAAGGAGGAATATAATGAATAATAAATATAACAAAATTGAGATAGCGATAATTATACTTTCAATTATTTGTTTATTAGCTTTTATAATTTTATTTATAAAAGGATTTAATAGTAGAGCGTTTAGGAATGCGGAGCTTTGGGAAAAAATATTGTTTGGTTTTAATTATCCAATTTTTGCTATACCTCTTGGGATTCCTTTAATAATTCTAAGCATAATTTTAAAAAGAAAAAAAGGTAATAGAAAAATATACAAGCTTGGAATTATTACCTTCATAATAACCTTTATTATTCCTCTATCACTTTTTATTTTAACAATTGCTGGTTTAATGATCGGTGGAGCTGCAGAATAAATAGAAATTGCATTTTCTAATTGAATTTAATATCTGATTTATTAAATGGAAATGAAGTAAAAAGAGAGAAGGAGTTGGTGACTCTTTGAATTTTACAGAAAAATTGGGATTGACTCGTTATTTAATATAAGCCGTCAAACTGCTACTAGAGACCTTTCCAAACTTGTTCAAAAAGAGATACTAAAATTAGTAGGAGAGGGTAAGAGAGATTTACATTATGTGTTTTATGAGTCAAAAAAGAGTCAATAATGAGTCAAATGAGTTAAAAAAATAACAAAAAGATAAAAATGTATTTCATTCATAACTATAAGGTGTAGTTTAAATAAAACCAATATATTAATATAATTTATAGTCATAAATACGGTATGTTTTATAAATTTCTCCTCCCATTGCCTGAATCTCGCGGTTTGTCATTACATTATTTTCAAGTATCCATGACATCTCTGCACCTTATAGCCTTTTGACAGTACCTTTTTTGATGTCTCGTAGTGTATAAGTTCATTTATTCCAAGTCTTCTATATTTTTTGAGAACACCCATTACAATAATAAACTCTTTGTTAATAATTTGTACTATCCAAGCTTTGTATTTTCAGCTTTGTAAGAATTTATTTTTTAAGAGTATGTATTAATAATTTTTTGTAAACATAACTCTTAAATAGTTCAGATTATGCTCTATTTTCACTATTTCTTGAAAATTTAGTTATATGTTACTTTGCCTTGCTTTCTGTGCTTTTGCCATAGCTTCAAAATTTTCAAAAAGACGGGGCTCTCCTACTTCCTCTCTTACTCCAATAGCAAAGTTCTTAATTCTGTCCCAAACTAAATATACTGCTAACCAATCAAATAGTAATTCTTCATTAAACAGACCATTTTTATATAAAGTACCAATTGTCTCATGATAGCCACAGATTTTTGCAGCTTTTTCATTACCCTCACTACCAGGTGGATATTTTTTTATAAATTCTGCATAGTCAGTTATAAAATTATCACTCCACATCCAATTAGTTGCTTTACTTAATCCAACTATTGCACCTAACTGAGAAAGCCTTAACATTATAATTGCATCTTGATGAGTAGGTTTTACCATTAATCTCCCTCCTTTCTTTTTAATTAGAAATTTTAAGATTACTATAAAATATTAAAATTTATAGTAAATTATACTTTAAATATTAGATTAAATTAAATTAAAAAATGTACAAATTCATATAATTTTTTTATTTTGCATTTAATATAAGTAAATGTAAAAATTAAATTTGAATGATCTAATAATTTTTATATTTTATATTTTATTCTTATTAATTAAATTCATTTGCAAAATACAAGGTGTTATAATATATATTAATATTAACTAACATATTATATGTTATGGGTAGGGGTGGAGGGGATGAAATTATTATTTTTATATGCAGATAAT
>Ga0209979_1001081_pt1 | contig 31726 bp, 34 predicted proteins | sample AnhtaG_FD_183114 | JGI IMG/M metagenome (GOLD analysis project Ga0209979, IMG submission 183114) | Deep subsurface microbial communities from Anholt, Denmark to uncover new lineages of life (NeLLi) - Anholt_01485 metaG (SPAdes) (version 2) | ecosystem: Environmental > Aquatic > Marine > Oceanic... | reverse complement strand
CCACCTCGTTTACTAAATCGCCCTTGTTCATGTTTCCCCTCCTTTCTTTGAAATAGCCACTTATCTAACAGCATTACCTTTAATTAATAGAAATTTTTGGATATTTCAACTCAAAAATTGCCAAAAATACATTTTGAAATGAACAGAAGTGGGTTTTTCTCTGTGTTTTATCTATTTACGAGCATCTGAACCGGCAATCAGTCGAGCAGAGTTTGTAAAAAGCCATACACTTTTCACTACGCAGCAATTAGTTTGACTTTGTCGACGGTGTTGATTAGTCATGGAGCTTTGTGCTTAATTAAGATATGACTAGAGCATGTATGTCCCTTTTTTCAAGGAGTCAACCACATAACCCACCGTTTTTATACTATTTTTCAATAGAGTCGCCCTAGGATGGAAAGGACTCAAAGGGATTAAAAAAAGGAGGCAGATATGGGCGTTGAAGTCCTCGAGAATCTAAAGAAAGCTATATTAGGATACGACAGACAAGGAGCAGCAAGTCTTGCCAGAAAAGCAGTTCAGGAAAAAATTGATCCTATTGAGGTCTTGGAGGCAATGACAGCAGGTATAAGACAGGTCGGCGATGGCTTTGGGAAAGGTGAGCTTTGGCTCCCTGAGCTAGTTGGTGCCGCAGCTGCCATGGAGGCTGCAGCACCTATAATAGAAGAAGAGATACAGAGGCTAGATGCCAGGAGAGAGAGCCTGGGCACTGTTGTCATAGGAACGGTCTATGGTGATATCCATACCATAGGAAAGACTATGGTAGCTACGCTGCTTACAGCCGATGGCTTCGTCGTGAGTGACCTAGGTATCAATGTCTCTGCTGAGGGCTTTGTAGAGGGAATTAAGAGGCATAAAGCGGACATCCTGGCCATGTCTGCCCTGATGACCACGACTGCTCCAGAGCAGAGAAAGGTTATCGAAACCCTTCAAAAAGAGGGCCTCAGAGATAAAGTGAAGATAATGGTAGGTGGAGGGGCTATAAGCCAAGAATTTGCTGACAGCATTGGCGCAGATGGCTATGATCCTACAGCACCTGGCGCAGTGAAATTAGCCAGGACATTAGCTGGGAAGTAAAGGAGGCTAGTTATGGCTCGAAAAGGCTTTACATGCAGTTTTAGGCCCTTAGAGATATTGACTGAGGAGGAGCTTGAGGCTATTCACAGAGGAACTTTAGAGGTTCTTTGGGTAACTGGTGTCAGAATGGAGCATGAGAGGGCCTTGAAGCTTTTAGAGAGGAATGGTTGTAAGGTCGTATACGATGAAATGAGGGTAAGGATTCCACCTGCTTTAGTTGAGGAATGCCTGCGCAGGACTCCTAGCAGCTTTCATGCCCCTGCAAGGGATTGCAAGGACAGTTTAATGATAGGAGACAACACCCTTTATCTAGGCGTTGCGCCGGGTCAACAGACGGTAGATCTGGATAGCTGGGAGCCTCGGGCAGCAACAAGGAAGGAGAATTATGACGGAGTGACTGTTCTGGATGCATTGCCTACCGTGCATTTCTTTTCTCCTTACACGCCATACTTTGGGTTTGAGGGTGTGCCCCCTTGCATGGCGATGCTGGAGAGTCTTGCTGCCAGGATAAGGAATTCGACCAAATTCCAGTGTGTAGGTTTTTCAAACGACTCTGAAATATTTGCTATAAAAATGGCCCAAGCTGTGGGGATAGAGATTCTGGGCACCTGTGCCTGGGCACCGCCCCTGACAGTTTACCGCGACGCGGTGGAGTCCGCGTTCAGGTTTGCTGAAGCTGGACTCCCTCTGCGTATAATCAGTGGTCAGGTGATGGGTGGGACTGCGCCTGCAACCATTGCTGGGGGAATAATAACTAATAATGCCGAAGTCATAGCCGGGCTCGTGCTGACACAGTTGATAAGGCCAGGAACAAGGATTTTGGTTAAGGATTTTTCCGCCTGTATGGATATGAGGTCAGGGGTTCCTGCCTTTGGCGGTATAGAAATTTGTCTGCATAACGCCGCATCAAATCAAATCTTCCGAAAATATGGGGTCCCCTTAGATAATACAACTGCCTACCCCAACTCAAAGATGCCGGACTATCAATCTAGCTACGAGAAGGCCTTCCGTGTTTTGATCGCAGGCTTATCTGGGGCAAATACCCTGCTGTTCCATGGCAGTATATATGGCGAACTTACGCATCACCCAATACAGGCCATATTGGACGACGATTCGGCGGGTATGGTAGGGCGTTTCATGGAAGGTGTTACCGTAAATGATGAGACGTTAGCAATAGACCTGATAGAGGAGGTTGGTCCAATTCCAGGTTATTTCTTGGACAAAGAACACACCAGAAAATGGTGGAAGCTGGAACAGTTCGTGCCAAAGACGGCTGATCGATTAACTTATCCTGAATGGATGAAGGCAGGGAAAAAGAGCTGTCTTGATTATGCCAGGGAGAGAATGGAACAGATACTGAAAACTCACAAACCGAAACCTTTGACCCCAAGTCAGGAGAAGGATGTGGAATGCATCCTAGAAGAGGCAAGGAAGTACTATAAGCAGAGAGGGCTGATAACAGAAGAGGAGATGGCAACCTATAGGGAGGGCATGAGATCACCCAATTATCCATATGAATAGCGATAACCAAGGGGCTGAACAAGCAAGAAGAGGACTCCTACTTTACAAACGAAGGGACATATTCCCTTGCATGCTGAAACATAGCCAAGATATTTTCCAAGGGTACGTCAGGCTGGATGTTATGGACAGCTGAAAGGAGATATCCGCCTCCTTCCCCTATCTGCTCGATGCGGTCTTCGACCATCTTTTTCACATCATCCACGCTTCCTCTGGGCAAGACCTTCTGGCTGTCAATTGCCCCCCAGAATGCCATGCGGCCCCGAAATCTTTTTTTGAGTTCTACTGGGTCCATGCCAGCTGCTGATACTTGTACTGGATTCAATGCATCCACACCGATCTCGATAAGGTCTTCGATTACGCCGACGACAGAGCCACAAGAGTGAAAGAGCAGCTTTGCCTGTGATAGGTCGTGTATCTGCCTAAAGTATTTTGCATGCTTTTGCTTTACATATTTGAGATAATGATCGTGGCTAATCTGGAGGCCATTTTGGGCCCCAAGGTCATCGGAGCACATAATCACATCTACGTCCTGGCCCACCTCATGTAGTATATTTTTTGCTATCTGGAGGCTTACCTCAAGAACCGCATCAAAAAGCGCCTCAATTACCCTTGTATTGAGTATCAGATCACAATACCAGTTCTCAAAGCCTCGGAGGTATTGGCTAACGTGAACGAAGGGAGGCACAAGGTTTAATATGGCAGCACAGTCCGTGTTTTCCCTGATCCATTTCACTCTGTCTTTGAGGCCCTGGATGACTCCAGGGTCGTCCGGATCAGGCCAAGGATAGTTGGTAATATCAGATATTGTAATGTCTCCCGAGAGTGGGAAGTTCCTCTGATCATAGTAGTAACTGTACTCTGGCTTAACCCTTTCTATGCCCCAAAGGTCTCGATATCGGTCAAGCCCACGTTCCTGGCCTCCTCCCGTAATCGTTGTTCCTAATAAGACGGCTCGTGTGTCGATATCTAAGAGCCGGAGGATCCTTTCGTCTACGTCAACGACCCTCATCATTCGATTACAAATCCTGTTTTCTGCGTCGATACCGAAATGTTTTTTTAACTTTTCATATCCCTCCACCACAATACTGCTGTTTACCGTACCACCAAGATCGATTGGGGCTCTATCAGGTTGTTCGTGAGATAGAGCGGCTATAACTCTTTCCATGTGTGTCATAGATTATTCCCTCCTGTCTTTTTGAAATTCCTTTTATACTCTCCATATCCTAATTGCTGATTAGGATTTATCCATGTCTCGAAGAGACAATATAGGAGTAGCCGGGAATGATTAACAGCAAAAGGGTCAGCATATATAATGCATTTTACGGGCTCTTAAATCAGAAAGGTGCTGTTGTGTCAACCAAAAACGGTTTCATCGAAAAGACGCAAAATCCCGTAATATAACCACAGTATTGTAGGATTCAGGGGCTGAGCTTCGCACTATATGTTCTTGTTTTGACTCGTTATTCACTAAAGCGGTAAATCCTCTGCTCGGAGAAAACCCTGGGTGTTATCTCCTTATAAGCAAAACCGGCTTGCTGGATTTTCTTATAACCTTTTCTGATACTGAGCCAAGGAGCATTTCCTTAACCAAGCTCTTCCCATGAGACCCAAGGACCGTTAGGGAGGCTCTCTCCTCTTCTTCAACCCTCAATATTTCCGTGAAGGGAATCCCTCTCTCAATCCTTACCTTTACGTCAAAACCAGTTTTCTTCAGGTTACTTTCTATTGCCTTCATCTCTTTCTTGGTATATTCAAGCCTTTCCTTTTCCACCTCTTCGACATTGAAATGCCGTCCCGCATGCTGAGAGAGACCTTCAATCTCCCTTTCGTCAATGACATGCAAAACTATGACCTTTCTTGTACCGGCGTTTTTTAGCTTCTTAATATATTCCAGGGCCTTCCTGGATACATCTGAGAAATCGGTTGGATATAGGACTTTGTCAAACATCCCCGACCTCCTTTTTGATTGTTAATTGTCAGTTCCTTCCGTGTCTGCGAGTCTATTACAGTTTCCCTGTATCAGGTTCCCCGGTCAAGAGAAAAAAATTCCTCTCAGAGTGAAGCTTCTACCCTTCCTTCTCCTTCGATTTCCTTATATTAGTCACAATCTTGAGGACAAAAATAAGGAGAAGGGTAGCACTAATAAGGATGATAAGGTTTGAGGCGAAGAATGTCATGATAAATGAGAAGGGCTCGGAAATTTGATATGCCATATAGAGGAGGTTTATCCCGAAAAGGATAAAAAAGATAGCAATCAATGCCAAGACGACCAGAGTTGCCAACCACGGAGAGGTCTTTTCCATTACCCCTTACCTGATTTTAGCTTTTTTAAGACGATGTTGTCACAGGCGGTGTAGGGATCGATTTTTCTCTTCATAATTAATTGAAGGGCCTCTTCAAACTCACCTGAATGAATAATGTCATCTAAAACTTCATAGACGATTTTGTCTTTTATCATCTCTGCAAGGTCGTTTCGGGTCTTTTCATACTTATATTTGGACTGCCTTTCCTTGGAAGATGTTAAATACTCGCGATGCTTCCCAACTTCGTCCAGGATTTCCTTTATTCCTTTACCATATACTGCTTGGGCAGTTAAAATCGGTGGTTTCCAGCCGTCCTTATATCTTTTTTCACCCATCTCGATCATGAATTTGATATCACTTACAGTCCTATCGGCCCCTTCTCTATCAGCCTTGTTTATCACAAAAATATTACCTACTTCCAGGATACCCGCCTTCAGGGCCTGAATATCATCACCCATCCCAGGTATGAGAACAATGATAGAAGTATGGGCAGTCTGAACGATATCTATTTCATCCTGCCCAACCCCAACTGTTTCAACGAGGATATACTCCTTGCCCATGGCATCTAGGACATCTATTACGCCTTTGATCGATTGAGTCAGTCCGCCAAAATAGCCCCTGGTAGCCATTGATCGTATAAATACACCTTCGTCCATACTATGCTGCTGCATCCTGACCCGATCACCCAGTATGGCACCCCCACTGAAGGGACTGGTTGGGTCTACTGCGAGAATTCCGACAGTCTTTCCTGCCTTTCTCAGGTGAGTGACCATCTGATCTACTAGCGTACTTTTCCCTACGCCAGAGGCTCCAGTTATACCAACTACATACGCCATGCCGGTAAAGGGGTAAAGCTCCTTCAAAATCGCTCTTGCCTCAGGGACCATATCATCAATATCCCTAATAAGCTTGGCAGCAGCCGTTACATCCCCGGAGGTGATTTTCTCAGCTATCCCCATAATGGCCTTTTTCAACCCCTGGGTTTAACATTTTCCTCAACCCACTTCGTAACCTCCGCGAGAGGTGTACCTGGGGTAAATATCTCCTTGATTCCCGCCCTTTTCAATTTAGGTATATCCTCTTCTGGAAATATACCACCACCACAAACTACAATATCCTCGGCATCTTTCTCCTTTAGAAGCTCTACCACTCTGGGAAAGAGATACATGTGGGCACCTGCTAAACTTGATAATCCTATCATATCCACGTCCTCTTGGATAGCAGCCTGTACTACTTCCTCGGGGGTTTGATGAAGGCCAGAATAAACAACTTCAAAACCAGCATCCCTGTAAGCCCTGGCAATAATTCTGGCACCCCTATCATGACCATCCAGGCCTGGTTTTGCGACCAAAATCCTGATCTTCCTTTTTTGATTCATAATCTATTCTTACACTCGTAAGGATTTAGCCCGCAGTGGTCACTTATCAGCTTCTGGATTAATGAGGTCAACTTTTAATAAATACCGGGGTCCCGGTAGACCCCAAAGACATCCCGAAAGACATCACATATCTCCTGCAGGGTGGCATATTCCTTAACTGCATCTATAATATAATGCATCAGATTATCATCCCTTTGAGCTGCCTCACCTAATTTCTCCAGTGTATCTCGTACCTTTCTATTATCTCTGCTATCCTTAACGCGATTTGTCCATTGTATCTGTTTTTCTTCTAACTCTGGCTCTATTTGAACGGTCTCTACGGGAAGTTCTTCTTCAGTACTATACTTATTTACCCCAACTACCGTCTTTTCTCCGCTACTTATCTGTTTCTGATACCTATAGGCACTATCGGCTATTTCCATTTGGGGGTAGTTTCTCTCTATTGCCGTTACCATTCCTCTCATGTCATCAATCTTTCTAATATATTGAAAGGCCTCTTCCTCTATATCTTTTGTGAGGCGCTCCATAAAAAAGGATCCACCCAGGGGATCGGGTGTGTTTGCTACACCTGACTCTTCAGCAATTATCTGCTGGGTGCGAAGGGCAATGGTGGCCGCTTCTTCTGTAGGCAGTGCAAGGACCTCGTCCAGTGCATTGGTATGCAATGATTGTGTTCCACCAAGTACAGCGGCCAGGGCCTCAAGAGCAGTTCTAGTAATATTATTATAGGGCTGCTGGGCTGTAAGAGAACAGCCAGCAGTTTGCGTATGAAACCTGAGCCACATTGAGCGCGGATCTTTTGCCTTAAATCTCTCTTTCATTATCTTCGCCCACATCCTTCTGGCTGCCCTGAATTTTGCAATCTCCTCAAAAAAATCCAGATGTGAGTTAAAGAAAAAGGATAGTCTTGGGGCAAAGGAGTCAACATCAAGACCCCTTTCCACGGCAGCCTCTACATAGGCTATGCCGTTGGCTAGTGTAAAGGCAAGTTCCTGAACGGCTGTAGAGCCAGCTTCCCTTATATGATAGCCACTTATGCTGATAGGGTTCCATCTGGGTACCTCCTTGGTGCCAAATTCAATGGTATCAATGATAAGTCTCATGGATGGCCGTGGGGGACACATGAATGTCTTTTGCGCAATGAATTCCTTGAGCATATCATTTTGTATGGTACCACCTATAGCCGATCTGCTTATCCCTCTTTTTTCTGCCATGGCGATATACATTGCCCAGAGGACAGAGGCAGGAGGGTTGATGGTCATGGAGGTAGTGATCCTGTCAATAGGAAGGCCCTCGAACAGGATCTCCATATCCTTCAGTGTGTCGATGGCAACACCGCATCTACCGCATTCTCCCCTTGATCGTGGGGAATCAGTATCATATCCCATAAGGGTAGGCATATCGAATGCTGTAGAGAGACCTGTCTGACCTTCATTCACCAGGAGGTGAAATCTCTTATTGGTGTCCCTGGCCGATCCTAAACCTGCAAACATCCTCATAGTCCACAGTCTTCCCCTGTACATAGAGGGCTGGAGTCCACGGGTAAAAGGGTATTGACCCGGAAGGCCTATATCTTTTGAGTAATCCAGGTCTTTTAGGTCTAATGGCGTGTAAAGATTTTGGATAGGTCGGTCTGAAACAGTGGAAAACCTCTTTAATCTTTCGGGGGTTTTTGATGCAGACTCTTTAAAGATCCGTTGCCATCTTTTATTGTCGGCCGCTATTCCTTCTAGTTCTTTTTTGTTAAACATCACAGAAATATGCTATAATTTTCCCGATAATGCACTGGCTTCAGGGAAGTTCGCCTTTAAATTCAGCTTTTCTCTTTTCCAGGAAGGCCCCCATTCCCTCTTTGGCATCCTCACTGGTCAGGCAAATAGCATATGCATCGGACTCCATGTAGCAGCCAGTCCTGAGATCCTGATCGTAACCCCTTTCTATTGAATCTTTGACTGCCCTGAGAGAAACCCTGCCTTTTGATGCCAGTAACCTCGCCACCTTCATGGTCTCTTCCCATAACGTTTCCTTTGCAAATACCTTGTTCACGAGGCCAATATCCTTGGCTTCCATGGCAGTAATTATCCCTCCAGTCATGCAGAGTTCCTTGGCCATTGCTTTACCAACGAGACGAGCTAACCTCTGGGTACCGCCAAAGCCTGGAATAATCCCCAAGTTTATCTCTGGCTGACCGAACTTAGCAGAATCAGCAGCATAGATAAAGTCACACGCCATCGCCAGCTCTAATCCGCCACCGAGGGCAAAGCCATTAACACAGGCAATCACCGGAATGGACAAGGCTTCTAACTGAAAGAGAACTTCCTTACCGTCATCTGAGAAAGATCTCCCTTGCAATGGGGTAAAATCCCTCATAAAAGCTATGTCTGCCCCTGAAACAAAGGCCTTATCTCCACTTCCTGTTAGGATGAGGATCTTTATGGATTTATCGGCTGCGACTTTTTCCACGGCATCTTTCATCTCTGCTACCATGGTCCGATTAATAGCATTTAAGACCTTAGGCCGGTTAAATCTAATTATGGCAATATTTTCTTCCACTTCAAAGATAATTGTTTCATAAGACATGGCTCACTCCTTTACCTATAAATGATGAATAACATTTTCAGGAGGGCCAGGGCCGGCCACTGGCCTCCGCCTCCTTATTTTAAGGTGTATCTATTTATTCTTTTCTGCTAATTTAAGTCAAGTTAAAATGACTGGGCAAGTGGGCTGGGACACATATTGTTCCCAGGACCTTATTTTCTCTATTGACAATGGAATATAGTTACATTATAGCTAAAATGTAGTTACATTTTGGTAAGGAAGATCTCTTACTCACACTCAGTCATTAAGGGCGGTGATCTATTATCAATTTTAATTTTAACATACATGGATACTAGATGAATAACAGAAGAAAAAACCCCACTGCAAGAGATTGGGGCCCAAAAAAGGTAAAATTTGAGGTCTTTGGTGAGGAGATGCTCGAAAAACAGGTGAAACTGAGCGGTAACAGTGGCCGGATATATCTTCCACCGGATTGGGTCGGCAAGCATGTAAAGATAGTCAGGATAGATTAGGCAGTGAACTTTAATTGAGGGGGTTCTTAGAGTGGAAAATCTCCTGATAAGAAGGTTAGGGGCAGGTGATGCGGATGATATTTCCAGAATCCAGAAGGCGATTACGAAACAGCCTGGCACAATAGATTACCATGCGGTTGTTGAGGCAGAGGCAAAGAAAGAGGATAGAGTTAGCTTTGTAGCCGAACTTGATGGTAAGGTGGTGGGCTATATGATTACCTATATTGTATATGGTGGATTTGGTCTGGGAAAAAGTGGCTGGGTCGGACTCTTTGGTGTTGACCCAAAATATATGGGACGGGGAATCGGAAGAATGCTGGCTAGAGAGGTTTTGGGTGTATTGAGGAAAGCTGGTATAAGAAATGTCTTTACCTCAGTCAAGTGGGACTCAACTGACCTCTTGTCCTTTTTTAAGTCCCTTGGATTTGGCAGATGTGACTTTATTAACCTAGAAAAGATCATTGATTAGTCCTTATCAGTGAAAAGGAGCCATGGGATGATAGAAAAGTTTCAAGAATGGTACGAAAACAGGCATGAGTACCAGGAGAAATATAAGGAGAGGACAGGCAATAAGATTGTTGGATATTTTTGCACCTACACACCTGAGGAGATCTTTTATGCCGCTGATATACTGCCTGTCAGGATTTTAGGTTCGCATGAGCCCCAGGATGTTACTGAGCCCCATATATTTGGCATGTTTTGTCCTTTTTGCAGGGATGTCTTGGCCCAGGGATTAAAGGGGAAATACGATTATCTTGATGGTATAACAATTGGCCAATCCTGCCTCCATCTTCGCCAGGCCTTTACCAGTTGGGATCTCCACAAAAATCCAGGCTGGAGTTATTTTCTACCCATGCCCAATCACGTCCAGAGTAAAAGGGCTGTCCCTTTTTTGGTAGAAGAGTATAAGCTGCTGATTAAGAAGATAGAGGAGTTAGCCGGTAAAAGGATAAGTGATGATGATTTGAGACAGGGTATAGATATAATGAACAAGGTCAGGCAGGCCATGAAGGAGATATATGAATTCAGGAAAGAGGAGAATCCTCCCATAACCGGAACAGAGGCCATGTATATGACCTGTGCCCAGTTCTTCACAGACGCAACGGAGTTCTTGCCGGTGGCAAAGGAGGTAAACAGGGAACTCGCATCCCGGAGGCTTGATCGTGACCCCGGTAAAAGGATCATGCTCATAGGCAGTGAGAATGATGATATTGAATATATCAATATGATTGAAACGCTTGGTGAGCGTGAATCGGTCGGCTGCACCGTGGTGGTGGAGGAACACTGCACAACAACGAGGTACTTCTGGGATGAGGTTGATACAGATATCGATGATCCATTGAGGGCAATTGCTGAAAGGTATGTCCTAAGAACACCGTGCCCTTCCAAGGATTGGCCACAGAGGACCCGGTTACAAAGGATTCTCAAATTAGCAAAGGACTTTCGGGTTGATGGTGCTATTATTATCCAACAAAAATTTTGCGATCCTCATGAAGCGGATATACCTTTTATTAGAAGATTCCTTGAAGATAATGGCATCCCTACCTATTTCCTGGAGTTTGATGTTACTGTAGCCAGCGGTCCTTTTGCCGTCAGGACAGAGGCGTTTCTGGAGACACTTGAGGCAGAGGAAGATCTGTTTTAACTGTAAAAACTCTACTGAGAGGATAACGGAATGGCTCAATACCCCACTGAACCTTTGAAATGTTGGCCTAAGGCCAAGGAATTACGAAATAAGTTCTATGAGAACTATAAACAGGCTCATGAGAAGGGCGGAATTCGGTGTATGGGAAGCGCGTGGGCCTTGGATGCTGTTACCATGGGTCTGGGCAGAGATGTCTACTGGATTACAGGGGAGCCATATGGAGCCTCGTGCGCATTTGACAGTCCCCTTTCTGCTGATTTTCTAACGGCGGCGGAAAACTTCGGTTTTTCAAGGGATCTATGCTCTTACATGAGGAACTATTGGGGATCAATCATAGTGGGCAAATACGCTTTTGGCGGCCCTCTGCCTAAGGCAGATTTTGCCTATACCCAACATATATGCTGTTCCCATGGCAAGTGGTATCAAAATGCCTGTGAACTTGAAGGTGGTGATGTTCCTCTCTATGTCATTGATGTAGGTGTAGGGGCCTGTCCGCCATTTGAGCCTGAGATGTATAAACATCGGGTAAAATACGTGGCTGATCAGATGCTGGATTCCATAGAATGGATGGAAAAGATAACAGGAAGAACTTACAATGACGAGCTATTTTTCGAGGCCTGCTGGAATGATATGAGGTTAACCCATACGTGGGCCAAGATATGCATGTTAAATAGGGCTGTTCCAGCGCCCCTAGATGAGAAATCTATTTATAGCCTGTATGTTTTTGCAGCGCTTCAAAAGTCTAGCGCCGCGTTTGCAGAGTTTTATGAGGAGCTTTTGGAAGAGGTAGAGGACAGGGTAAAAAGAGGGATAGCTGCTGTTGAAAATGAGCAAGCACGGGTTATGACTGATACCCAGCCACCTTGGGGATTTTTGAAGATTTATCGTTACCTGGAAACCTGGGGTTTGGTCTCTATTGGTTCCCTCTATACATTTGGACTTGAGGGGATGTGGGTCTATGACGAGGATAGAAATGATCTGAGGCCGCGACCTATGCCACCTGAGAAACCCAAGTCTCGCGAGGAGGCCTGTAGGATGCTGGCTGACTGGCATTTAAGCAAACCGGAGTATCAGCATTTTTACAGCCCGGAGTACAAGACAGAGATGATGGACGCTATTGCAAAAAACTGGAGGTGTGATGCAATCATCATGCATTACAATAGGGGATGTGAAGGACTATCCGTTGGTATTGCAGAGAATCGGTTAGGTTTGCTGGAGAGAGGAAACAAGGTTATGACCTATGAAGGTAACATGGGTGATGAGACGGAGTTCGATTTGCCATCAACAGAAACACGGTTTGATATATTTCTTGAAAGCTTAGGCCTTAAAAAACAGGAAGCCTAATATAGGCACGGGCAAAAATCTTGTCCAGACCCTGTACCTTAGGGAGGTGTGGCATGATAATAGCTGGAATTGATTGTGGTGCAAAGAACACAAAGGCGGTTGTTCTAAGAGACAATAAGATAATTGGTAAGGGCATGATCCTTACTGGTTTTGATCAAATCACTGCCATTAGGGAATCATTACATGCTGCCTTGAAAGATGCAGGTATTGATGCAAAGGATGTTGATAAAATCAGTGGGACTGGAGCAGGGATGGAAGAGATTAGAGATGCAGACGTGAGGGTTAATGAGGTAAGGGCAATGGCCAAGGCTGCCAATTTCTTTCTTCCCTCAGCAAGGACAGTGACCGATGTTGGTGCTGAAATGGGCAGAGCAGTAAAGATTGATGAAAACGGAAAGGTGATCGACTTCGCCATTAATGAGAAATGTGCTGCAGGCGCCGGTGCCTTTATAGAGGCAATGGCAAGGGCCCTGGAGGCTAAATTGGAGGAGATGGGTCCAATGGTCCTCGAGTCTGATAAATCTATACCTATGAATGCCCAGTGCGCTATTTTTGCAGAGTCGGAGGTAGTTGGCCTGATTCATGCCAGAACTGCTAAGGCAGATATCAGCAAGGCAATTCATGATGCAATGGCAAGCAGGATTGTATCTATGATTAGGAGGATTGGTGTAAACAAAGATATTGTTATGATCGGAGGGGTTGCGTTGAACCCTGGGTTTGTGGACTCCCTAAAGAGGGAGTTAGAGATCGATAAGGTTTATATACCATCCGATCCGGCCTTTGGCGCTGCCGTTGGTGCTGCTTTGGTATTAGCCGAAGAGACATGAGCGTAATACTACACCTTTCAATAGGAGCTGAGAGTGGCAGAGGAAAACACGCAAGAATACTGGAGATGGACTGAGTCACATTGGAAGAATCCGGATATAAGATGGGAAGATGCAAAGATTGTCACTGTTGGTATTGATGTTGGGTCTGTCAGTTCCCAGGCTGTGGTAATGACTGATGGGCAACTTTATGCCTATTCTAATATGCGGACAGGATCTGATAGCCCTGAGAGTGCCAGGAATGCATTAAATTTTGGCCTTGAAGGAACAAATATGCCTGAATCCCGCATAGATTACTGTATAGGGACAGGCTATGGGAGGGTTAATGTCCCAATGGCAGATAGATCAATTACAGAGATAGCCTGCCATGCCAGAGGGGCGCACTTCATATATGGGCCGGAGGTAAGAACGGTTCTTGATGTCGGTGGACAGGATTGCAAGGCCATCCGCTGCGATGAAAAAGGAAAGGTTGTCAATTTTTTGATGAATGATAAATGTGCTGCAGGTACAGGAAGGGGCATGGAGGTCTTTGCCGATCTTCTCTCTGTTCCAATTATAGATGTCGGTGAACGCTCTTTCCAAGTCAAGGAAGAGCCAGAATCGGTTAGCAGCACCTGTGTTGTCTACGCCAAGACAGAGGCAACAGGGTTACTCAGGAAAGGCTGGCAGGTGAATGAGGTTTTGGCAGCCTATTGTTCGGCAATGGCCCACAGGATTATTACCCTTATTGAAAGAATCGGTATAGAAAAGGAGTTTGCCATCACTGGTGGCCTGGCAAAGAATAGGGGCGTAATAGAGAGGCTCATGAAAGAGATTGGTCTGGAGCCCATGCACACTGACTGGGACACTCAGATTGCAGGCGCGGTAGGTGCCGCTCTTTTCAGCTATGCCCTCGTTCAAAAAGGAAAAGGAAGAAAGAAATAGTTGAGGAGGTAAGCGATTGATTGCCAATTATGGCTATAGGGATGGTTCCGGAGACTATTTCATTACCATAGATACAGATAAGTGTGATGGGTGTGGTAGATGTGTCCAGGCCTGCCCTGGTGATGTGTTTCAGGTAGTAGATGAAGATCCAAACGATCCTTTCAGGGAAGAGCCTATTGTCATTATTGTTAGCGATAAGAGGAAGAAACTCAAATATGAATGTGGTCCATGCAAACCCCCAACCAACAGACCTCCTCTTCCCTGTGTTAAGGCATGCCCCCAGGATGTTATCTCACATTCGTGGTAGGGCTCAAATGATGATAACAGTAACCATTGATGATAAGCAAATTCAGGTTGAAGAGGGGGCTACCGTTCTAGAGGCTGTCCAGAAGGCAGGGACCTATATTCCGACGGTGTGCTACCATCCTGATCTAAAAAGTTCAAAAGGGATGAAGCCAGCAGAGTTTATTTGCCAGGGAGAAAAGAAGATTAGCAATGCAATGCCTGAGGGTGTCAGTGAGGGATGTAGTATCTGCCTAGTTGCTGTTCAAGGTGTCCCCGACCTGGTCAGGTCATGTGCCACAGAGGTAACAGATGGTATGGTGATTGTCACCGACAGTGATAGGATAAGGGAGGAGAGGAGAAAGAATCTTATCTCAATCATGGCAAGACACCCCCATGCTTGCCTGGTGTGTCCTCAGCAGGAAGGTTGTGACAGGCTTGAGTGCTCATTAGATGTTCCGGTACAGGAGCGATGCTGTTCTCTTTTTGGCCATTGTGAGCTCCAGGGTGTGGCCAACTACATTGGTGTAGACCCTACAACCCCACGATGGATCCCTACTGATCTGCCCATTATTAAGGATGAGCCACTTCTTGAAAGGGACTGTAATCTTTGTATTGGGTGCCTAAGATGTGTAAGGGCCTGCAATGATCTGAGAGGGGTAGGGGCATTGGGCTTTGTTTTTAATGAAAAGGGCGAGATTCAGGTCAGTTCGCTATGCCCATCTTTAAAGGAATCTGGCTGCAGATTCTGTACTGCCTGCGTAGAGGTATGCCCTACAGGGGCCCTGATAGATAAAAACATTAGGGCTGGGCAGGAGGAGGAAGATCTTGTTCCTTGCAAGGCGGCCTGTCCTGCAAATATCAATATACCTGGTTATGTCAGACTTATCGCCGGGGGAAAAGTGGATGAGGCACATGCATTAATAAGGGAAAAGGTCCCATTCCCTGGTACCCTAAGCAGGGTTTGTATCAGACCCTGTGAGGATGTCTGCAGGAGAGGTGATGTCAATGAGCCGATATCCATCTGTGGACTTAAAAGATTTGCCGCAGATAATGAGCACGGATTGTGGAAAAGTTCAATGAATGTTAAAGGTGATACAGGGCATAAGGTGGCAGTTGTTGGTTCTGGTCCTGCAGGGCTCACAACTGCCTTTTATCTTAAGAAGATGGGTCACCAGGTGACCGTATTCGAGTCAAGACCTCTACCTGGTGGTATGATGAGGTATGGGATCCCTGGCTACAGACTTCCTTTGAGTATCGTGGAAAAAGAGATCCAGGATATCCTTGAGTTAGGCATAGGGCTAGAAACAAGCAAAACCCTTGGGAAAAATTTTACCACTGACCAGCTAAAGAATGACGGCTATGAGGCAATATTTTTGGCTGTTGGTGCTCAACTAAGCCGAAAGACAGAGCTTGAGGGTTCAGATCTAGAAGACGTCTTGTGGGGCCTTGCTTTCCTCTACAAGGTAAAAGAGGGCAAGGATGTGAAACTAAAAGATAGGGTCGTTGTAATTGGTGGAGGCAATGTGGCTGTTGATGTGGTTCTTACAGCCTTGAGATGTGGTGCCACCAATGTTACCATGGCCTGTTTAGAAAAGAGAGAGGAGATGCCTGCAGATGAATGGCAGATTGATCAGGCCCTGGAAGATGGAGTCAATATAATGACAGCATGGGGACCAAAGAGGATAGTAAGCAAAGATGGTCAAGTAAAAGGAGTTGAGCTCATTGGTTGTGCCTCTGTCCTTGATAAAGAGGGAGATTTTTCTCCGACCTTTGATGAGAGAAGAAAGGGAATAGAAGCTGACCAAATTATACTAGCAATAGGTCAGTCCCCGGATCTTAGTTTTGTTGAGTCACACAGCCCCATTAATATTCAAAGGGGCATGATAGTAGTTGATCAAGAAACAGTTGAAACCGGTATACACGGGGTATTTGCTGGCGGAGATGCAACGAGGGCACCTGGTGCAATTATCCATGCTATAGTAGCAGGCAGAAAGGCCGCATCTTCTATTGACAGGCTTTTAGGTGGAGATGGGGATATTGAGGAGACCCTTTTTCAGCCTGACCCCCTTTCCCCAACAGTAGGAAAAATAGAGGGTTTTGCTGATTTGCCAAGGGAGAAGGCTCTGAAACTGCCACTCGCAGAGAGACATAAGGGGTTTGAAGAGGTGGCCCTTGGTTTGGATCCAGAACGTGCCAGAAAAGAGGCCACCCGCTGTTTGCAGTGTGATCTGAGATTACAGATAGGAAAGGTCATCTCTCCCCCAGCAAGATTGTTGAAATGGACCGAGGAGAATATTGGATTAGCCCCAGAGCGTGAGGGTGTATACCAACTGCTAGATGATGATAAAGAGGTTTTACTCATTAAGGGTGTTATGAATATGAGAGGGTCCCTGCTTGAGGTATTTGAGGGGAATGATAAGGTAGCCTGGTTTGAGTATGAGGAAGCCCCACTGTATTCAAAGAGGGAAAGTGAGCTGATTCAGCGATATTTACAGGAACACGGCAGAATGCCAGGGGGAGGGGAGGATGAACTGGATGATCTATTTTAACCCCTCCTCACAATTTGCCGTCACCAAATTTAGCTTAATTGTGCACCCTTACATTTTACAAGCCCATTCTGAACCCTGGTAGCCATAGGGTATGGTGCTACCTACGGCGCCTGGATGGCAGGACTTCCAACGATAAAATGAGTTTGCATCTGCCTTGGCATACGTGAATAAAAGACCAACTACCACCGCTACTGTAAGTGAAACCAGATATATCTTACTTTTCATAATCTACACCACCTTTAGCCAATATATTCAAATTCTTACAGCATAATTCTATTTTTGAGTAGATAAAAGACACAACAAAGGTCATGTTTACAAAGAGCCTGTCTTGTGTTGCCAAAGAGCGCTTTTTCTAATATAAAGGCAAGTATGTTCGAATTATTTTCGATTATCGCGATACTGCTTTTCTCTGTCATGATCCACGAATGTGCTCATGGTGTGGTTGCCTTATTGTTCGGTGACGATACTGCAAAGAGACAGGGAAGGCTATCCCTCAACATAATGAGACATGTAGATCTTGTTGGTACCATTATTTTACCATTGACGTTACTTTTCTTTTACCTGATGAGTAAGTCAGGTATCATATTTGGTTGGGCCAAACCCGTTCCCGTTAGGGCAAGCAGGTTAAGAAATCCTTCCAGAGATTACACCCTTGTATCCTTAGCTGGCCCAATATCTAATATCCTTTTAGCCTTTGCGTTTGCGTTTATATTGCCTTTCTCAATGATAATCTTTAAGGGGCATGGTATCCCTCCCTCTGTAGCAAGATTCATTTTCTTTGGCGTTAAGATAAACATTATTTTAGGTATGTTTAATCTTCTCCCAATTCCCCCTCTGGATGGTTCGCATGTGTTGGCTTATCTGCTTCCTTATCCTCTCTCAGTCAGATATCAGGCCATAGCAAAATATGGCATCTTAATATTCCTTGTCCTCATCTTTACAGATAGCTTAAAATACCCTTTTGTGTTTGCTGATTTTCTCTCTAATAGAATACTTAACTGGATGTATAATGTTGGTCAGTCTTTTGGGTAGGTATCATCGTAGTGGAGAGACATAAAATAGAGCCAGGTCTTTTATCCTGACCGGAAGATGGCTACTTGTGTAAGACTATTTTGGGGTGAGTGACGGGACTTGAACCCGCGACCACTGAGGCCACAACCCAGTGCTCTGCCAACTGAGCTACACTCACCGTCGAGAAGTCTTTTATCATAGTATTTATTGGCTGGCAAGCGGATATTTCTCTTATAGTTTTTTCAAAGGTCTATGCTAGCGAAAGATAAAAAGAATTTGATTCTTAGGCAGATACCATCTGTAGATCGTCTATTGGAGTCATCTCCCATTAAAAGGGTGCTATTGACTAGTCCAAGGGGTCTGGTTCTTAGGGCCATTCACCAGGTTTTGGATAATATTAGGGCAGAGATAGGAAGAGCTCAAGTAGCTGATGAATTGCCAGATTTAGAGCTGAACAAGCTAGTTGATCAGATAGTAAGAAGAGTATCAATGTTATCTCAGCCAAAATTAAGACATGTCATCAATGCCACAGGAGTGATTGTGCATACTAACCTGGGGCGATCTCTCTTATCAAAAAGGGTTATCAACAGGTTTAACTCCTTAGCAGGTTGTTACAGCAATTTAGAGTACGATCTAAGGACTGGCAAAAGGGGTGATAGATATGTCCATGTGGAAGATATCCTTGTGGAGTTGACCGGGGCCGAGGGGGCTATGGTTGTTAATAATAATGCAGCCGCAGTTCTGATTGCCTTGGATACTATCGCCAAACAGAGGGAGGTTATAATCTCCAGAGGTCAATTGGTGGAGATTGGCGGTTCCTTCCGGATGCCTGAGGTCATGAAGAAAAGTGGGGCCATTATGGTTGAGGTGGGAACCACCAACAAGACAACTATCAATGATTATGAGTCTGCTATTGGACCAGATACCGCTCTTTTGCTTAAGGTTCATACAAGCAACTTTCAAATAGTAGGATTTACTGACGAAGTGGGATTAGAGGAACTTGTTGGTTTAGGAAACAAGTATAGTCTCCCAGTCATGGAGGATCTTGGTAGCGGCTGCTTTATCGATTTTTCCAGGTACGGACTTAAAAAAGAACCGACAGTTCAGGATTCTGTAGGAAAAGGGGCAAATATAGTTACCTTCAGTGGTGATAAAATGTTGGGCGGACCACAATGCGGGATAATACTTGGAAAGAAAGAGACCATCTCGGCTATAAGAGCCAATCAGTTGAACAGGGCTCTCAGGGTAGATAAATTAACACTCATTGCGCTCCAAGAAACACTTTGCATGTACAGGGATAAAGACACGGCAATGAGGGAAATACCTACCCTGAGAATGTTATGTGAATCGTACCAAACCCTGTGCAGAAAGGCAAAAAAGTTATTGGGCCTTATTGGAAAGACAGATGCAGATAATCTTTCACTAAGCCTGTGTGACGGTTTCTCTCGTGTCGGTGGTGGTGCTATGCCTCGCGAGGAGATACTGAGCAGGCTTCTTTGCCTGTCACCCGCTAAATTGTCTGCCACCTTTATTGCGGATTCCTTCAGATCCTATGATCCACCTATTATTGCACGACTTGAAAGGGACAAAGTCCTGCTCGATGTAAGAACCATACAGCAAAAAGAGCTAAGGATTGTGGCCGAGGCTATAAGAAAAATATCTGAAAAAAAGTAAGACTAACCAAAAAATGGCGCCACCACAAACAATTGCCTATGCTACACTCTGTTTTAATTCCTTACCAGTTCGAAACCTGACAACCTTAGTGGCTCTAATGTGAATTGGTTGCCCAGTCTGCGGGTTTCTTCCGGTTCTTGCCTTTCTATTGACCACGACAAAGGTTCCAAATCCAGCTAAGGGAAGCCTGCCATCCCTTCTTATAGTTGACTTTGCAATAGTGAGGAAAGCATTTAGGGCTCTTTCTGAATCGGCCTTTGTTAAACCTGTGCTTTTGGCAATCCCTGCTATTAGTTCTGCTTTTGTCATTGTGCTTCTCCCTCCTTGTTTGGTTTTTGGTTTTTTAGATACTCAAGATGCCTCAGCTAATTGTTAGTCTCTTTGCCCCCTTTCTCTATAGATTTTCTTCTATGATCTAGTTAAGGATGTAAATGGCCGACTATCGTGATACATTAGAGAGTGTTTTTAAAAGATATGGCAGCGATCCTAAGATCTGCATATTCAAGAGACAGCGGCACTATTAGCATAATGGGATAGCAATTTCAATAAAAAATATTGTAACCCGCAAAAAAATTTTTTAGTACCCAATATATTCTCAAGAAGGTGTTTTGAATATATTGTATTAACAAAAGGATATCAAACTTAATTGAATCAATTTATTAATTTACTATGCTTAAGACTTTCAGTCAGTCAAGCCGAGCCGAACCGGCATTGACAAATTTGTATGGAGATTATAATCTCCTCTAGTCGCATACACGAGGCTATTTATAGTTAAAAAATGCAGGGGCCTAGCAATGGAGAACATTATCGCAAAAGCAGTTAATGAAAGCCTGAAGGTCAAAGAGAACTTTATTAAACAAAATACCTCCAAATTGATAGAACTTGCTGAATATATTTCTAAGGCCTTTAGGAATGGCAAAAAGCTCATGATATGTGGTAACGGAGGAAGTGCAGCTGATGCCCAGCATCTTGCTGCAGAATTTGTTAACAGGTTCGAATTAGAACGCCGTCCTTTACCGGCCTTAGCGCTCACTACCGATACCTCTATAGTTACAAGCGTGGCCAATGATTACACGTACGAGGAGGTTTTTTCTAAGCAGATCAGGGCCCTTGGTGTTAGGGGAGATATCCTGCTCGCTATTTCAACGAGTGGGAAGTCAGGAAATATCCTTTCTGCCATAATGACTGCCAGGGAAAAAGGATTATATACCGCTGGTTTTATTGGGGGAGATGGTGGTGATATGGTCACATTGGTAGATCTGGCCCTGGTAGTTGAAAGTGACAGGACTCCGAGGATTCAAGAAGCCCATATCTTGGCCGGACACCTGATCTGTGAGTTGGTTGATTACATCCTTTTCCAAAAAGATTTTTCTGTATAGCGTCAAAGCCTTAATAGAGGGTTAGCAAGCTCATGAACCAGAAAATGGACAAATTAAAACCAATATCCTTGGAAGATGTACGAACCTATCCCCTCAAAAAAAGAGCGAGCAAGGTCTCGGTAATGGATTTTGGATCGAGCTGGACAGCAGGTGGTAAGATGAGGCTTTGGTTCGAAGCACTACCAAATATTCTCGCAGGAAGCGATCTTAGGAAGCTTGTTAATAGACTAACAAAAGCCGTAAAGGAAAGAAGGACCATTATATTGGCTATAGGGGCCCATGCGATCAAGGTTGGGTTGAGTCCTGTAATCTTGGATTTGATGGAAAGGGGAATAATTACAGGGCTAGCCATGAACGGCGCCGGCATTGTACATGATTTGGAGGTGGCCATGATTGGTGCCACGTCAGAGGATGTAGACAACGAACTCCCCCAAGGCAGGTTTGGAATGGCTAAGGAGACGGGAGAGTTTCTCAACATGGCCATACGAGATGGGGCCAAGAAAGGGAATGGATTAGGGTATTCGGTTGGGAGGGATGTTCTCAAGGCATCCTTTCCTTACAATAGGTTTAGCTTGTTAGCTGGAGCCGCGAGATTGAATATTCCCCTTACAGTGCACGTAGCTATAGGCACGGATATTATACATTTTCATCCAAGTGCAGACGGATCTGCAATAGGAAAAACTTCCCATCTTGATTTTCGAATCTTTGCCACATTGGTCTCACGGCTTGAAGGCGGTGTATATATCAATCTCGGTTCAGCGGTTGTCTTGCCTGAGGTATTTTTAAAGGCCCTTACGCTTGTCAGAAACCTGGGGTTCAATGTCGGGACATTTACAACAGTCGACATGGATTTCATAAGACATTATAGGCCTATGAGTAACGTAGTTAAGAGGCCGACCGTAGATGGTGGTGAGGGATTTTCCCTCACTGGGCACAATGAGTTAATGTTTCCTCTGCTTGCAGCAGCCCTGATTGAGAATTTAGGGGGTAATAAGATCTTTCGTAGAGAATGAGAATGATAGAAGAGGTGTTCAGGGTTGGATTTGGTTATGATGTTCACAGGCTCGTTGAAGGCAGGCCTCTAGTCTTAGGAGGTGTCAAGATTCCATATGTAAAAGGTCTGTTAGGTTATTCTGACGCGGATGTCCTCACACATGCCATCATTGATGCGATCCTTGGGGCCCTTGGTAAGGGTGATATCGGCCACCATTTTCCGGATTCTGACCCGGCTTACAAGGGAGTAGATAGCCTTTTTCTTCTAAAAAAGGTAGTGAAAATTGTTCATGATGAAAGATTCAAGGTGAACAACCTTGATGCCACTCTAGTTGCCCAAAAACCGAAATTAGCAACATATCTGAATGATATGGAAGGGAGGTTATCGGGTATTTTGCAGGTTGACCCTGGGGTGGTAAACGTAAAGGCATCCACCTCAGAGGGGTTAGGTTTCTGCGGTAGAGAGGAAGGGCTAGCTGCCTATGCGGTAGTAACTCTAACGCGCACATGACAGAGAAATAAGGGCGATAGATGCCACTCAGGTTATATAATTCAGCAAGTCGGAAAAAAGAAACCCTCAAGCCAATAAAAGATGGCAAGGTTGGTATCTATGTCTGCGGGGTTACGGTCTATGATTTGTGCCACATAGGACATGCCCGCTCTGCTATTGTCTTTGATGTCTTGGTTAGATATCTGAGGGCCAGGGGCTTTAAAGTTACCTATGTTAGAAATTTTACCGATGTGGATGATAAGATCATTGAGCGATCAAGAAAGACGGGGGAGGATACCATCACCCTTGCAGAACGGTACATAAAGGCATTCTACGAAGATATGCTTGCCTTAGGTGTCCATGATGCTGATTTAGAGCCAAGGGCTACAGAGCATATTGATGATATTATTGATATGATTCGCCGCTTGGTTGAAAAAGGGGTTGCTTACGTAGTTGACACTACTGTCTACTTTTCTGTTGAAAAGTTTGATAGTTATGGTCAGCTTTCAGGGCGGCGACTGGAGGAGATGGTTGCTGGTGCACGGATTGATATTGATGAGAAAAAGAAACACCCTATGGACTTTGTCCTCTGGAAGGGGACAAAACCAGGGGAGCCCAAGTGGAAGAGTCCCTGGGGTGAGGGAAGACCAGGATGGCATATAGAGTGCTCTGCCATGAGCTGCAGGTATTTAGGGGAGAATTTTGACATACATGGTGGCGGCCGCGATCTAATATTTCCGCACCACGAAAACGAAAGGGCCCAGGCAATGGCGGCCAACGGGGTCAATTTTGTAAATTACTGGATACATAACGGTTTTTTGACCGTGGAATCGGAAAAGATGTCCAAATCCCTGGGTAATTTTATTACCATAAAGGATGCGCTTCAGTTATATCATCCCCAGGAATTAAGGCTCTTTTTGCTTTCCAAGCACTATAGGAGCCCATTGGATTTTTCCCGGTCAGCCTTACTCGAGGCCAGATCGGGGCTTATTAGGATCTACAGGACTCTTCAAAGACTGGAAGAGATAATCGGTCCTTATAAAGGCAATTCAAAAGGAAGAACCACTCCATCTTTGTCTCAATCAGATGGAGACAGCCTCAAGAGCAACTTTGTACGGGTTATGGATGATGATCTTAATACAGCGGGAGGATTAGGATTAATCTTTGATAAGGTAAGGGATATCAATAGGCTTTTGGATTCATCCTCACAAAGGGAGGATACTAAATCTCAATTGGTTAAAGAGAGAGGGGATCTTCTTGCCTGTAGTAAGGTCTTGGGTCTGCTTGAGGTGGAGCCATCAAAATTTTTTCAGGAGATAACAAAGACCCCCTCTGAAATAGACACTGATGAGATTGAGAGAATGATTCAGGAGAGGCGTAAGGCGAGAAATGAAAAAGATTGGACCAAGGCCGATGCCATTAGGGAGGAGCTGTCCAAAAAGGGGATTGTTCTTGAAGACAGACCAAGGGGCACAAAATGGAGGCTTAAGACTGAGGGGTCCACAAAATCCTTGAAAAAGGAGGTGAGTTAGCATCTAACATTGCAAAGGTCTTCAGCTTTTCAGCTTATCTCTCCATTTGAAACCAAAGGTGATCAACAACATGCCATTGATGCCCTCAGCAAAGGGGTTGAAGAAGGGCTCAGACATCAGGTATTACTTGGTATAACGGGCTCTGGAAAGACCTTCACCATAGCCAATGTCGTGGCAAGAGTCCAAAAACCCACCCTTGTTATCGCTCCTAACAAGACCTTGGCCGCCCAGCTTTATGGAGAGTTCAAAAACCTTTTCCCAAACAATGCAGTTGAATATTTTGTAAGTTACTACGACTACTATCAACCCGAAGCGTATGTCCCTCAAACCGATACCTATATCCAGAAAGATGCCTCCATCAATGAGCAGATCGACAAGATGAGACATTCGGCAACCAGATCTCTTCTGGACAGGGATGATGTTCTCATCGTAGCCAGCGTATCATGCATCTACGGACTTGGCTCCCCTGAGGCCTATCATGGTATGCTTCTGTACGTGGAGAAAGGGGATTATATAAGCAGGGAAGATGTCCTCAGAAAGTTGGTGGAAATTCACTATGAAAGGAGTGACCTTGACTTTCATCGCTCATCTTTCAGGGTCAGGGGTGATGTGGTGGATATCTATCCAGCGTACGAGGAGTACTCCTCTATCAGGCTCACATTTTTTGGTGATTGTGTTGAAGGTATTCAGGAGATTGATCCCCTTACGGGTCGCGTTATGCAAAGCCTGAGCCGGATGACTATCTACCCAGCCAGTCATTATGTGACCACATTACCTAAGAGGCAAGGGGCGATCAGGAACATTGGAGAAGAGCTGGCTGAGAGGATTGAATATTTCAAGAGTGAAAAAAAGTGGATTGAGGCCCAAAGAATCCAGGAGAGGACCCTGTATGATTTAGAGATGATGGAGGAGATGGGTTATTGCCATGGAATAGAGAACTATTCCAGACATCTAACAGGCAGGAGAGCAGGTGAGCCACCCCCAACACTGCTTGACTATTTTCCTGATAATTCCCTTATTATTTTAGATGAAAGCCATATTACAGCTCCCCAACTCATGGGTATGTACAGGGGTGATAGATCAAGGAAAGAGACATTGGTTGAATTTGGTTTTCGCCTCCCCTCTGCCCTTGACAACAGGCCACTCAAGTTTGAGGAATTTGAATCCCGGGTCAGCCAAATCATCTATGTTTCTGCCACCCCGGCCCCATACGAATTGGACAAGGGAACCCACGTAATCGAGCAGATTATTAGACCCACAGGCCTGATAGACCCGGAGATCTCAGTCAGACCAGCAAGCAGCCAGGTAGATGATCTATTAACTGCAATCAGGAGTGTCATAAATGATGGTCAGCGTGTTCTGGTCACCACGCTCACCAAAGCGATGGCCGAAGACCTAACCGAGTATTATGCCGAGTTGGGGATTACTGTCAGGTACCTCCACTCTGACATAACTACCATTGAAAGGACGGAGATTATCAGAGACCTTAGGCTTGGTATCTTTGATGTCCTTATAGGAGTCAATCTTTTGAGGGAGGGTTTAGATCTGCCAGAGGTCTCGCTGGTGGCCATTTTGGATGCAGACAAAGAGGGCTTTTTAAGGTCTGAGAGGTCTCTTGTCCAGACCTGCGGGCGGGCTGCCAGAAATGTGGATGGTAAGGTCATCTTTTATGCTGATGAGGTCACGCCTTCCATGAAAAAGGCGATAGATGGAACCAACAGAAGGCGAAGTTTACAGCAGAGATATAATAAAGCGCTCGGGATTACCCCACAATCAATTAAGAAGGAGATTTCTGATATCCTTGGCTCTGTTTACGAAGCAGATTATGTGACTATTCCCACTGTTTCAGAACCAGAGGAGGAATATATTCCTCTTGATAATTTACCTAAGGCTATAAAATCGCTCAAGAAAGAGATGTTTACTGCAGCCAGAAGGTTAGATTTTGAGGAGGCAGCCCGGTTACGGGATCAGATTTCTGGTTTGGAAAAAAGGGAGTTGGTTTATAGAGATTCATCTCGTCTTTAGACCCACTATTTTCTCTAGTGTCCATAGATCCTTACCTTGGTCGTATCTAATCAGATAGATCTTCTCATCATTGGCCAATACCTTGAAATAGTTATGATTTATCCCATACCATCGATCGATAATTTTCTCTACCTGTAGCTTTCGCCCTCGCACAGTAAAATTATTAGGCCGCTCATTTGCCTTATACCCCGAATAGCAGCTAACTTGGATAAGCTTTAGGCGTGAATCAATCTTCATATAAGTCCTTTTCGTCCACGGTTTTCTTAGGGTTTAAAAGCAGCATTGTACCTCAAGATCTTTTTCTTAAACACTATGATCAAGGCACTATTTTTCACTAGGACTATCTATCGTGTTCAACTTTCTGGATATGTTGTCCTTTATCCAGTGTGGATCCCACCACTCTATTGGGTTGACAAAAACACCATGAACCAAAAAGCTAAAATGGAGGTGATCACCGGTCGCCAGACCTGTTTGACCGGTAGCGCCAAGTGCATCTCCCTTGGCGATGAGTTGACCAACATTCACATCAATCCTGCTTAAATGACTATACATGGTATAAAGGCCTTGCCCGTGATCCAGTACTGCCGTTAGGCCGTAAATTCCTAGATCTTGGGCAAAGATAACCCTGCCCGTATTGGCAGCCTGGACAGGAGATCTGGCCAGTGATGCCAGATCAACACCCACATGTACCCCCTTATCTATTGCCTTATCTTTGTAATAGTAGGTTCTCTGGTCACCGAAAGTGGCCATTGTCGCGGCATTTTTCATTCTTATCCACGGACCATCCCACAATTTTTCCTCTGTTGGCGATTGACAGAGATTTCTTAATACAGCATGGTTTTCCTCTCTCAATTTTTTATTAATCAGCAGATATTTCTCAATCGTAGTTTTTTCTGGCCCAAATAGATCGGCAGTAAAACGGGAGACTACATGTTTTAGGAATTGATCAGATATCCTGATCTTATCGCTGCGGAACTGTTTTCCTCTAATATAATAAGAAAAAATCTTTTTCGTTTCATTATCAGCCCTATCTTTGGCCCAAAGGTACAATGGAGTGTCCTTCTTAGAATTGTAGGGAAGGGCAAAATAGCAGATATATAGCCCTGTTTGAGGATCTCTCGAAAAAGGTATACCAGGAAAAAGAAGATCATTCACCAAAACACCACTCTCATGGGTGTCGAGTGAGGGCCTGTAAAGGATCAGGCCCGAACCCCCGATACTAATGTTGCCCCTACTGGCAGCTGTTATTGAGGGAGGAATTGTGTCTACTATCATCTTATGCTCTAATAATAAGAGATTTCCATCCCCACCTCTTCTTTTAGAGAAATCAAGGATCTCGATGACAAGATTGGCTTGCCCCTGTACCATATTTAATTTTTTCGGATCTACGGTAAATCCCTCCTCATATGTACGGATTCCCCTTTTGTTGAAAAGTCCCTCATATGGAAACCTCTTTTTTAGTATAGGAAAAACAAGCCCATCCTGATTTACAATCACCTTCATGTTTCTCAGCCCCATTTTTAGGTCAGAGGCTGTTAGAGTGAAGTTAATGCCCTTACTCAAATACTCTGGCAATGGTTCTAAATGAGCCTGCGGTTTTTCGCCCTCAAAGATAATCATCAAGAGCCAGATAAGAAGAATAAAAATAACAGCAGTTAATAACAGGCCAAGTTTAAATCTCGATTTTATCAAACTTAAAGTCCTCATCGTTAGATTTTTAGTCCTTGACTTTTCATTTTGTATATTTAACCGTACTTTGTTCAGATATATCTGAGATCGATCTATCTTTGGTCATGGGAGTGTTTTTGTCAATATTTTTTTCAGACGCGTAAGATGGCTAGGAAGATTTATGTTGGTGTCATCGGTGCAGGGGATTGTTCACGGGAAGCCTATAATATGGCCTGTGATGTGGGTCATCTTGTTGGACAGAATGACTGGATTCTTGTCTGTGGAGGCCTGGGCGGGGTTATGGAAGGGGCAGCAAAAGGGTGCTACAAAGCAGGTGGGATGACCGCCGGTGTACTGCCAGGGGAAGCAAGGGATTCAGCTAATCCTTTCATTCACGTGGCTATACCCACAGGTCTCGGTGAAGGGAGGAATCTGCTGGTAGTCAGGGCCTCGGATGTGGTCATAGCAATTGCAGGCGGGTATGGAACCTTATCAGAGATTGGTCTGGCCCTCAAGATAGGTAAGCCTGTAGTTGGCCTCAAAACTTGGCCTGGTATTGATGGAATTGATTATGTCGAAACACCTCAAGAGGCAGTCGATATGGCAGCAAGGCACCTATCAAGGTTAAGATGACAACGCCTTTAGGCCCCAAGAGGTGATTCGACCTCTTGGAGCCTAGAAAACGCCGATGCACCGAGAGATGAAGGCATAAAAGATGTAAAGGTAATACAGATCTTTGTTTTCAGCTTGTTATAGCGATTAGTTATTCCTTTTTGTGAAGTTTTTAGACCCCTGTCGCGGGAATTTCAGCCAAGCACTGCCAAAATTCAATTTGCAGTATCCTGGTATTTATCTCCAAAGGGCTAATTTCCTGCGACCATCAAGCATTCTGTTACATCAGATGGCAGGGCAGGAAGAGGTTTCAGATATGTTGATTTGAGCTTTACCGTGGGTGAATACCTCGTTCAGAAGTACACGGAAAATCCGCCTGTGTATAATCGCCCGCTTTTTTACACATGATGCAATGCCCTCTTTGAAACCTAAGAGGGTTTATCTTGACCGACTTGGCAATTTCTCTTATACTTTCCTCCCTAAATGATACCCTTGTGGATTTGTTGAGAATTTGGTACTTTTTAGACCATTATTCTGGGGGGGGATGATATGATTGTGGCCTTATATACCGTAGCAATCTTGTGGATAGGCGTAGGCACCCTTTTAATTGTTTATACTGAAAGAACAGTGGGGGTTCTGAAAAAACTCCTTCCTATAGAAAGAGTGAGGATTTTGGCTATCTTACCCATTGGTTTCGGGATAATTCTGATAGCAGGTGCCTTTGCTTATACACAGATATTCTGGTTGTGTCTCGTATTGGGCTTGCTTGCCTTAATCAAGGGGGTATACTTGCTTATGGGACCATTATCACAGATTAAAGGTCTCATTGATTGGTGGTTCACTCAAGCCAGTGGCAGTATCATTCGTTTATGTGGGTTAGTAGTTTTTCTCTTTGGGATTGCTATAATATCTAACCTTCAATAAGGACGCACTTTCGGTTCTTCATTAAAACCTATGTTATATTGGCAATGGGCATTGCATTAAATGACCTGCCTAATCCCTTCTTATTTATCTTCTAGCTGATATGATTTCTTATACTTAGGATTGTTTGCTTAAAACTTTAGTGCTTTCGAATTAGCTTTTGATAATAATAGTATTATTAAATAGTAACTCTTAACTATGAAAGTAAAGCTGAAGGATAGCGAGAAATGAAGATTCTATTGACTGGTGCAAGCGGACGCCTTGGCAGCGACTGTGAGCAGGTTTTGAAAAGAGACTATGAAGTCATTGCCCCAGATAAAGAAGAATTTGATATTACCAGTTGGGACAAGGTCATAACCAGCATTAATCAATTATCGCCCGATATCATTCTTAATTGTGCTGCCTTTACCAAAGTAGATGAGTGTGAAACAGAAAGAAAGGTAGCTGAGAGAATTAATGTGGAAGGCCCTAGGAACTTGGCGCAGGGGGCCGCCAGGTATGATAAGGTTATTGTTCATATATCCTCTGATTTTGTATTTAATGGCCGAAAGAGAATTCCACAACCCTATTTTGAAGATGACCCGATGGATCCCCTCTCTTTTTATGGTTTGACAAAGATGGAAAGTGAAATGGCTGTGAAGCAAAACACTCCAAATTATATTATTGTCAGGGCAGGCTGGCTTTACGGTATTAGGGGAGATAATTTCCTAAAGAAGATGCTCACATTGGCTCTCAAAGACAACAGGGAGTCTATATATGTTGTTAATGATCAGTTTGGTTCTCCTACGTGGTCTTACAGAGTGGCCCGGCAGATTAAGTTATTAATAGACAGTGGAAAAGAAGGGGTTTACCATGCCACATCAGAAGGTTACTGCAGTAGATATGAGTGTGCAAAGTACTTTTTGGAGAAAATGGAAATCAAGACCCCTCTTGTTCCCTGTACAACCAAGGACTATCCTACGCCTGCGATGAGACCAGCCAATTGTATCCTTGAGAACAGACAATTAAAGAAAGAAGGGCTTAACATCATGCCCAACTGGCAAAAGGATCTTGACGTTTTCATTGATGAATATGGTGAGAAATTATTGAGGGGGGAAGGCGTCTAGATATTCGAGCTCGCGTATCTGCTGTTAAGAACTATTCCTTGGATCTCTTCCGGCACTTTTTGAGATTAGCGATAAAGCTTTCGAGAAATCCTCCTCGTTGTCGCATGTTTTTCGGAATCAGGAAGACGACGGAGGTCATCATAGCTTACATCTTTTATGCGAGACAAACACTCCTGTAAGGCGTCGATCTCTGAATCACCACGGCCCCAATATTCTTCACCAGAGGCTCCTAGCGAGGTTTTAGGAATAGCCATGAATTTGGCGTCGTGTTTTCCAGCGATAACTTGGTACACATCGATATAGAGACGTCTCTTCTGTTTCCTACGGACTAGTTCATATTTTTTTACACTAGCTAACACTTCATCGTCGTTAATATCAAACATGATTAAGCCCTTTTATTAAAAGGTGAGAGTTGTTGTTGGTTTCCCTTTCGTATTTTTTGAGAAGATCCCCGGGTAGACTCTTCAATTCTTGTTACAAGCATTTTCTTATCACCGACACTAAAATTTTATCATAAAAATACAAGTTATTCAAAAAAGTTTGACAGATAGTACTTTACTTGCAATCCACAAGCACATGATAGCTGAACTAAGAAATATACGGTTTAAAATACCCTATACCGTTCCGTATGGAGCCGGTTGGCTATGCTTGGGGTTAAATCTTCAGGCATTTTTTGCATCATAAAGGAGCGCCAATAAAAAAACGGGGTAGAAACGCTAAAAAAGCAAGAAAAAATATCCAATTATAGAATCGGATTTTCCTGATTAACAAAAGTGAGTTTACCAATAGATTGAGCAACTTAGGGTATATCGAAGATGCCGGGGAGTCCAGAAAAAGTCAGCAAAAAACAGCAAAAATACAGGATTTATGCGAAGAGAAAACGCAAAAATAATTGCCTAGTTCCTGCAAAATATATTAGAGGTAAAAACTATCTCAAGAAAGAAAGGAGCTGATAACACCTTGGACCAGGTCATAGGAGAGATACAAAAGAACGCCTTAGAAAAGATAGTGGCAAGCTTGGGGGAGTATAGGGGTAAACAAAGAATAGATTTTAGGATTTACTTTCAACCCGATACAAGCCCGGATAATTGGGTGCCTACCAAAAAAGGCATTAACCTGGATATAGATAGCTGGGGGGAATTTAAAGACTTGGTTGAGCGAATTGACCAGGCCATTAAATCGGAGCCTTAAAAGGAGCAAGCTATATTTCACGAAAAACTAACCCTGGATGCCCCGTGCGGAAGCACGGGGAGGAAAGGGTTACATTTGTATAGGAGCTTAGTATAATATGCTGCATGAGCATAAAACGGATGAGCCATGCAGTCTACGACACGAGTTACCATCTCGTGTGGGCACCGAAGTATCGAAAGTGGATACTGAAAGAGAAGGTACGA
>Ga0209979_1001080_pt1 | contig 31770 bp, 17 predicted proteins | sample AnhtaG_FD_183114 | JGI IMG/M metagenome (GOLD analysis project Ga0209979, IMG submission 183114) | Deep subsurface microbial communities from Anholt, Denmark to uncover new lineages of life (NeLLi) - Anholt_01485 metaG (SPAdes) (version 2) | ecosystem: Environmental > Aquatic > Marine > Oceanic... | reverse complement strand
AGTGAAGAGTGCGAAGAGCGTCATCGTAGCCTTCGGCAACGGCCACTATGTACCCGGCCTCTCTAAGGCACTCACCAATCCAGTTCCTCACCGACCGCTGTCGGAAGACCACGAGAACCGTTGTCTTCAATGGTTGATTCTCGGGCTCGACCATAAGTGATGGAAGGGCGTCATCGCTCGGATGCCCGTCCAGTGTCGTCATGGGCTTCTCGCGAACTTCTCGCGAGGCCATCCCAGATGTGAGAGATGGAGGCTTGGCGGTGTTGAGGAGACGGCCAACGCCATCGTGTGGTCCGTGGTGGCCGTAGCTTTTTCCCTTGCCAGCCCTCCTGCCAGCGAGTAGCCCTCTTCCTCTTGACACGCGCACTTGCGGCATCTATATTTGCTCGGCAAGGTTTTTCCCCTCGGAGTCTGAATGGAGGTGAAGCATGCGCCAGCATACAGCCGTGATCGCGCTTTTTCTTCTTGGAGGGGCATTCGTCCTGGGTCTGCTGGCCCTAGCCTGGATGCTAGGGCAGGGTTCCTCCCAGGCAGAAGATGCCGCGATGCACAATTGCCCCCAGCCAGGCAAGTGGGCCATAGCGGTGTGGGATGGCGATGATGGCACCGACGCCGAACAAGCTTTCGCCACGTGCGGGGCGGCGCCCGTGGCCGCCGCCTACTACATCGATCCCGACACGCAGATGTGGTCGCGCTACTTCATGGGACGGGCTGAGATCAGCACCCTTTTAACGCTGAACAACACGCAGGGGGTGCTTGCGTTGGGAAGGCCAGAGGTTCCGGCCTCGCCCACACCCAGTCCTTCACCGACCCCGCCGATCACCATCTTGAACGTGCACTTCCTTGACGTGGGCCAGGGTGACGCCACGCTCATCGAGGCCGACAACACTGTCATTCTGGTAGACGGGGGCGATGCCTCAGCCAACGTGGAGGACTACCTGCAAGCCCGGAACATCCAAGACATCGATCTCTTGGTGGCCACTCACCCGCACGCCGACCACATTGGCGGCCTGATTGATGTCCTGGCTGACTACAACGTGGCCGAGGTCTGGACAAATGGTGCGACCCACACCAGTCAGACCTATCAGGACTTCACCGCCGCTGTCGCCGCCGAGGGCGCTACGGAGCGTGAGGTGGCGCAGGGCTATTCAGCGCAGATGGGCGGCCTGGAGATAGATGTGCTACATCCAGCGACGCCGCTGTCCGGAGACCTGAACGAGGATTCAATAGTGCTTCACGTCTCCTGCGGCGAGGTTGATGTGCTGCTCACTGGCGATGCCACAAGCGACAGCGAGGCGAGCATGTTGGCCGAGGCGGACCTACTCACTGATGTGGAGGTACTCAAGGTCGGGCACCATGGGTCGAATACCTCCACAAGCGACGCGTTCCTGGCCGCTGTGACGCCAGAGGACGCGGTGATCAGCGTAGGAGCGGGGAACACCTATGGCCATCCGCACCAGGAAACGCTGGATCGGCTGGCGGCGCACGGGGTGACGGTGTACCGCACTGACCAGGACGGCACGGTGACGCTGACCTCGGACTGTAGCACCTACTCCATAGTAACCAGCGGCCCAGCGGTGACCCCGACGGCAACTGTTACGCCGACACCCACACCGACCGCGACGCCTACTCCCACCCCCACACCCTCGCCGACGCCAACCGCCACACCGTCATCACTTGAGGACGCTTGCGGGCCTTGTGCGGCCACCGACTGCAACTGCGCCGACTTCGATACCCAGGCTGAGGCACAGGCATGCCTAGATGCCGACCCCACCGATCCCTTCAACCTAGACGGGGACAACGACGGGATCGCCTGCGAATCGCTGCCATGAGAGGCTGACTTTCGGACGCGCTGGCCGTCCCGGCGACCGCACACTAAGTCTGCATCGTGTGGCTGCTGATGAGGATGGCCTCCTCCCTTGCCAAGCCTCGCGCCTGCGAGTAGAATGGGGGTGTCATCAGTATCAGGCTTGGTGGTTGTCGGGGCCGGGCCTACACGTGCGTGATGGAACCAAGTTGGCACAGGCCGTGCGACACGTGCACGGAGGCGTACGAACCCAGGCCGTGTGAGGAAGAGCGGTCTGTCATTGCGTAGGTCCGGAGAAGCCGCTGCCACGGTCGACATAGACGCAACCCAGCTGAAGCAGCTGTTCTACGACTTCATTCAGGCCGCCCTTCAGCGGTTCATCGCTCTCGGGTTGTGGCCCAGGCCGCCCGCTGAGCGGTACATCGAGGTTGGCAGACACTTTGTTGTCCCCGACGTAGAACACCTGCCAGAGCTGAAGCGGCTCCATGAATACTTCGAGGCCAGCGAATTCATCAAGCGGCATTACTATCCGCAGAGCATCATGTTGTGGACTCGGTTGCTGGGTATCGTTCTAGCCGAGACGGATGGGGATCGCGTCAGGGTGGATATCCTAGCGAAACACTTTCGCAGGTACTTCCGCGAGTTGGCTCGTCCCTATGCCACCTGGCGGCAGGTAGACACGATCACCGGTCTAAGGTGCGAGAGGGCATTCAACCTGGACGGGCACTCAGTGGTAACCCCACTTGCAGACCCGTCTCACCATCTACGAGCATGGGTTGATTTTGGAGGTCTCGGCCCGAGCATTCACGACAGGCTTGCCCTCGTGACCACGGTCACAGTCGAAAAGCAGAGTCTCTGGTCCCCTCCACATGAGCTTGGATTCCCAGAGAGAGGACTGGCTCTTGTGGGAGCCGTGAGACTCTTGAAGCCAGGCGTACCACGCCTTCACTGCCACGCCAACGGGCAGCTCTCATCATTCCGATTTGAAAGACCATCGGGTTGGGGCGACCTTGAGGGAGAGCCGATAGGGAACGAAAAGGAAGCAGCCATCGAGTCAAAGGACATCCCCCGTGTCCGCGCTCTGTGGAAGGACTTGCTCCCGCGGTACCAGCGTCGGTGGGCGTTCGCGACGAGGGAACCCAGAATCGACATCCCTCTTCGAAGGTTTGGGCGAGCATACGAGAACACGTGGTGGCTTGACCGCGTCGTAGACTTGACGGTCGCGATTGAAGCACTAATTGGCCCAAGTGACCAGCAGGAATTGCGGCACCGTGTCGCTCTGAGGGCCGCGCACCTCCTCGGGAGTCGAGGAAATCCTTCGCAGGTCGTCTACGAGTGCGTCCGCACCATGTACGACGCGCGGTCAACCATGGTGCACGGAAGGAGAGCGGACGAGAAGCAGCAAGCGAAGTGGCTCTCCACTTTGAGCGGGCTGGAATACGACTACAACCGGGGTATCTACCCCCTTATCGAACCGGCGCTCGAAACCGCAAGGGAAATAGTAAGCCGCCTGATACGTGGGTGTATGAAACTTGCCTCAGAATCCGCACCCCAGCCTAGCTGGCCCCTTCCCGACGATTTCGACCGGTTGATCTTGGAGCCGAGTGAAAGAAGACTGTGGCAGAGAAAATTCCAGCTTTGAAGGTGGCTCGTGCAAGTATGATATCTTCTCGGATCATCGGAGAGATCACCCCCCTGTGCGCCTCCAACGCCGACTGGGATGCCCGCCCGCTGGTCGGGCTAGCCACTATATACGTCACCCCTGAAGGGCTGGCGGTTTACCGAGAGCCTGGCCGACCTCCCGCTGGCGGACGCCATTGTATGGTTTGTGGTGGCGATGGGGTGGCCGTAGTGCTCCTCCGCTCTTGTCAGCCGTCGCGCCCGCGAATACTATGATGCTGACGCACGATTGAAGAAGTCGAGCGGCGGAGATCAAGGGTGTGAAGGTGCCAACGCTGGTTGACTGTCCATACTGCCGAGGCACAGCACGAAATCCTCTTACTCTCTACCCGTGCGAAGTGTGCGGGGGCAAGGGCCAGGTGCCGCGACCCGATGGTTCGGTTACCTGCCGCTTCTGTAGGGGCGAGGGGCGTGATCCCTACGGACTAAACCCGTGCCCCGTATGCCGTGGGGTTGGTCACATAGCGGCGAGCGCTGACGCCACAGAGACCAAACTGCCTGAGGGAACCATCACCGCGCTGGCCACAGACGTGGAAGGCTCGCACCAGCTAGACAGGCGATTTACCGACGAAGAACTGATGCTGCTCGTGCTGGAGAGTCTGAAGCTGCGGAAGGAGGGCAAGACTCCCCATGGGCGAAGTGCTCTAACGGCAAACGTGCACGATTTCGCGCACGACTTCGGCGTCACCGGCAAGGCGCTCCGACCCTTCCTGGAAAAGAGTGGAGGCATGGCCGCAATCAACCTGCGTCTGGCAGAGATTTTGAATCGCCTTCGAGACTTGGGTCTTGCCATGCCCGGCCCGGATCAGCCGAATGGCTACATTCTCACCCAGCGCGGCGAACAATATGCCGCAGAAGCGCCGGACTCGGCGAAGCTCTGGGAGGCGACCAGGCGGGCCCAGCAATTGGTGGACAACCACTTGCGCGAGCATTGCCTTGCCCTCCTGCTCGGCGGGAAGGTAGACGCTGCTGTGCGCGAGGCGACGGTCTACCTAGAAACGCGCATCCGAGAGCAGGCCGGGCTTGGCCCAGAGGTGTACGGGCGAGACGTTGCAATCAAGGCTTTCAACCCGGACAGTGGCGTCCTGAAAGTGAGCGAGGACAGGTCGGAGCAGGTCGGCGCGCAGCACTTGTTCGAGGGAGCAATCGGCCTATTCAAGAATCCCACCTCGCACCATGTGAAGCTAGACTATGATGCGGTGCGGGCGAGACAAGTGCTGGCGCTCATCGACGCGCTTCTTTCGGTGCTAGATCAGGCGCAGAAGGTGCGGCGGAGAAGAGAGCGGAGGGCGAAAACATAGAGCGGGAACGTAGGAAGTAGGGGCGATTGAGCGGGCGGCCTGTACCCAGCGCGCTGTGGGAACGCACTGCGTCGCGTGCTGCCTCCACTGCTCGACAAGCACGTGCGCTTGAAGAATGTGCACAACCGTGGGGTCCGGCACTGCCTGACACCATGTGTGGATCGTGTCCTTGCTGCCGCCGGAGAAGATAAAGGCGATTCCGGCGCTTCGAAGAATGGCTGCCCACCTGTCCGACCTTGGTTGAGGGTGCTGCCTCACCCACCCTGCGCCGTGGGTGAGCTCCTGCCGACGGAGCAGGAGAACGCTCAAGGGCCGAAAACCTCCATTGGGCGACGGTAACAGCATGCCTTTGGCGCATCAGAAGCGCAACGTCTCGCGGTCACATGATGGCGGTCAGCTTGAATGGATCAGCCATGAGCCACCAACGGGTCACAGCCTCTCAACGCCTTTAGCCGTCCGCCGGGTTTGACAGTCGGAACGCGTGGGAGTCATTGTCGTTCTGCTCCCGCCTTCGCCACGAGACGGAGGCGGACTAGTTACGGCTGCACGCCCGCGGCTGCCGCTGCATACTCTTGATCAAAACGCCAGCCCGTTTCGCGGCCTCGACCACATGCGGAGTTAGCTCAACTGAATTCAGTCCTAGTCTTTGAGACAGTGCGTTTCTCCTTCCTTTCACAAAGCGCCCCAACGTCACGGCTAGACTGATCTTCGCCCGCGTAACGGCAACGTACAGCCTTCTGATCCCGTCCGCTGGGCTCCTGTCGACAAATGCCTGGGTGAAGGCTCCCATAAGGAACACGTGGTCCGCTTCTAGGCCTTTCGCTTGATGAACGGTGTGAACACCAATTTCCTTCTCCCCAGCAGGCCGATCCGCTCTCTGTGCGCTGGAGGCTGCCAGAAGAGCGCGGCCGAGTGCTCGGCAATCAAATTCTGGCTCGGCGGGCCGCATGCGCTCGCATCCAGCCACCTCTGCGGGGAACAGCTCCCGAACCTCCGGCAGGTTCAGGACGGGGCTCCAATCCGGGCTCCCGACGCCCGCAAGATCATTCAACCAGCCACCTACGGCCTCACAAGCCTCGTCTATACAGGACGCACATTGGACCTTCTGGATGGTGTCCTCGATGGACCGCAAGAGGCGTGCCGCTCGTGCATCAAGCCCGGCCACGCCACGAAGAGCAGCGACGAAGCTAGAGGCCTCTACGTGGAATATTCCCTCCATGAACCTCCTGCCCCAGCCTCGGGCCATATGGAGCAACGTCCGCCATGCTAACTGATCGTTCTGATGTTCAGCGAGGCGGCAGAATGCATACAGTGAACGGAACTCGTCCAGCTCCCGCGTGGGATCCTCCGTTCGCGTATCGTAGTAGGTTATCCCGGACCCATCCAAAGAGGCTGCTTCATTCAGGAAGTTGAGGTACACGTCGAGCCCGTAGGGAACGATGACCATGATCTCCCCAGAACGATTGCCTTGATCAAGAAGGCCTCCGATCTGAGAATGCACCCATCTCGCTTCCGCGACCGTGCTCGGGAACGTACGAATGGCTACTTCCCCGGGTGGCAGATCAGGGTGTGGCTGAAGGGGAGGTCGCCCCGAAAGTGTAGGAACCACAGGGATCTGAGCAGCTACCTCCTCCGCGAGCCTACATACCGCTTCGGGGCAGCGCCAAGTCACGCTGAGATACACTGGCGCCTGAACACCGTAGACGCTGCAGAAGTTGTTCAAGGCTAGCGGATCGGCCTCACGAAAGCCGAAGATGGACTGACGGTCGTCACCACACACGAATACGGCTGTTCGGTGTCGTTCTGCTATGGCTCGGAGTAGGGCAAGTTCACACGGCGTCAAGTCCTGGTATTCGTCAACGAGGATGAGTTTCGGAGCCCTGGGCAGGGTCCCGCCCGATTCGAGATGTCTGAGCAGGTCGTAGGCGAGCTCATCGAAAAGTCGAAATTGCATGAAATCCCGCAGGAACAGCCATGCCTCTCGCAGTTGCCTCTCGACTGGGCCCAACTCGGGTTCGGCAGTTTGGTTCTCGCGAAAGCCAGCCCCCAGCTTTCTAAGAAACTGGTCGACTACCTCAGCACGCGGCGGATTTTGGCCGAGGAGCAATTGCAGGTCTGGAACGACTAGTTTCTTCTGCTCCCACGGATCCGCAATGCGGCGGCGTACAGCCTCGCCGATGGAGTTCAGCTGATAAAGGGAGAAACTATGGAAGGTTCCAACTCTGCCGTGGGGAACCGCGCATTGCAGGTGCCGAGCGATGGATTGGGTCAGGGTCAACACGGCTATCTCATCAGCTTCGCAATCACCCCGCGCGACGATCCGCTCGACTCGCTTTGCGAGCGTCCAAGTCTTTCCGGTTCCAGGGCCCGCGACCACGAGACAGTGGTGCCCCAACGGCAGATCCACAAGACCATCCGATTCCTGTGCCGCTGTCGCCCCGTGACGCTTGGGCTCTCGAATCGGCCCCGCGCTCACGCTCACAGCTCCCCCCGGAACGCCCGGTCCAGCACCGACGGCATGAGCGCTTCCAGTTCCCGCTGTGTCTCCTCCTGGAGGCGGAGGAGGGCCTGCGCCTTGGCCCGAACGGCGTCCAGGTAGGCCACGATGCGCCGCTGCTCGTCGAGAGGTGGAAGACCCAACTGGTAGGACAGCAGCTGCTGCCGATTGAGTTTTGGCATGCGAGCGCGAAGAGATAGGGCGTTGGCGTACTCGCTGAATGGCTGCGCCACGAGTGACCACATCAGAAAGCGAGCGTTGATTTGCTCAGAGACGATACTGAGCGGATAGACATCCGCGCTGCACAGACCGGCGAAGTCTACCTGAGCAGCCTTCCGAAGATAGGGACGAATCTTGGAGTATAGAATGTCGCCTGGTTCGAAGAGGTACTTCCCACTTTTCATGCCGTCCTCGGCGGCTGTGCGGAAGGGCAGAAGTGTGCATGTGCCGCTCTCCATACGCTGGCCGTTTACGTGCGGCAGGTCTCGATATTGGGGCAGCGTGGGGTCAACCTGTCCGGTTCGCACCTTCACCAGGTTGGTCAGCTTGGTGCTGCTCCAGTCCTGGATGGCCGCGCTTCCAAGGTTCTCGTCCAGCGCCGCGGGCAACACGGCCTCCGCCTCCTGGCGGGCGGCGTGCCGCAGGCCCTTCGCCTCCTCGATGCGCCGCGCCAGCTCCTCGATGCGCTCCACAATGCGCCGCTGCTCGTCCAGCGGCGGGAGAGGTATCTGGTGCTCCGACAGAAACCAGTCAGGGACCCGCTGCTGCCCCACCGAGCCGGTGAAGCTGGCAGCCGCCCGCTCGCGAAAGGAAGGCCGCCGAATCCAGTAGAAGACCCACTCAGGCAGGACTGCCTCTTGAGGCCGCAACACGTGAAACTCCGTCGACCCGAATCCCAGGCCGTTGGCAAGGCCGCGCGCTACCGCGGCCTTCCCATTCTCCATGCAGGGCGTGATCTTGGCGAACAGCACGTCACCCTCGCGGAAGTAGGTGTAGCCCTTCTTGACCTCTCCCAGCTTTCGGATATCCGGAGAATCAATAGCTCCCCCGGCTTCGCTGACCGCGGCCATGGGCACAAAGGTAACGTCTAGATCGTCCGGGTAACCCCGCACCTCGGCCTTGGAGGGGTTTATGGCGCAGACATCGCCGAGTTGCTTGAGCTCCCAGGCGGCTGGGAGGTCATCCACCTGCATCGCTATTTCCCTCTAGCAGTCCTTGCACCTCGGCCAGGATAGCCGCGATCTGCTGCTCCTTCTCCAGGATGTCCGCCACCATCTCCTCCGGCCGCCGGTGCACATAGTCTTCCTTGCGGTTGGGGTTCTTGGCGGTCAGGTCGTAGCCGCGGGCCACCAGCTCCTGCACCGGGACAACCCACGAGTTTTCGGACAGGACGCGGTCCTGCCACTTGACCCAGGCGTCCTCCATGTGCTCGTCCTGGATGGCGTTCGCCTTGGTGTACTTCGTGCCTGGCGGCGGCTGGAGCTCGTAGTACCAGGTCTCCTTGGTCGGCCCCGTGCGGTCGAAGAAGAGGAGGTTGGTTTTGGGCCCCTGGCCGGAGGCGGTGACGTTGGCGAAGACGCCCGGCGGCAGGCTGACGATGGTGTGCAGGTTGTACTCCTCCAGTAGCTCCTTCTTAACCTGGGCAAAGGCGTCGCCGCGGAAAAGGACGCCCTCCGGCAGGACGATGCCACAGCGACCGTGCACCCGCAGCTTCTTCATCACGTGCTGGAGGGCCAGTAGCTCGGTGGCCTGGCTCTGGACGGGGAAGTTCTGCTGGACCTGCTTGCTTTCGGTGCCGCCAAAGGGAGGATTGGTGAGGATGACATCGTAGCGCTGACCCTCGGGGATGTTGCGGATGTTCTCCTCCAGGGTGTTCTTCCGCACGATGCTGGGGGTAAGGACGCCGTGCAGGATGGCGTTCATCATCCCCATGAGGCAGGGCAGGGGCTTCTTCTCCTGGCCGAAGAAGGTCTCCCGCTGGAGCTTCTCATGATCCGCCAGGGTGATGGCGCGGGAGGCCGTCATGTGGCCGTATGATTCCACCAGGAAACCGCCGGAGCCGCAGAAGGGGTCATAGACCCGCTCACCGATCTTGGGGTCCACCAGCTTCACCATGAAGCGGACGATAGGCCGCGGGGTGTAGAACTCGCCGGCGATGCCGCCCTCGCGGCCCATCTTCAGGAGAAGGTCCTCGTACACCTGGGAGACGATGTGGGTGTCGTCTACGTTCTGGAAGTCGATCTCATCGATGATGGCGATGACGTCGCGCAGGTTGTAGGGCGACTTCATCCGGTTGCCCGGGATCTCGGTAAAGATGGTGGCGATGATGTCTCGCTCCGGCGAGCCACCCAGCGACCGGAGATATGGGAAGAGCTTGCCGTTGACGAATTCGATGAACTCCTCGGCCCGCCAGTCCTTCTTCGTCCAGGCCGACCAGCGGTACTCCCCGTCGATGATGCGTTGATAGGGACGGCCAGCTAGCTGCGCCTCCGCCTCGTACCGGTCTTCGATGGCCTCGAAGGCCTTGAGGAAGAGCAGCCAGGAGAGCTGCTCCATGTACTCCATGATGCCGGTAGTGCCGTCATCACGGCGCATGACGTCACAGGCGCGCCAGATGTCGTTGGCCAGGGCCTCGCGGGTCATGCCACCACCTCAGCCAGGTAAATCTCCTTCTGGAGACGATCCATGGCCGACCGCAGACGGTCGGGGCCACCGAAACGTTCCGTCACGCCCGCAGCATAGCCCATTCGGTCGAAGGGTGGAATACGGAACACCTCTGGCCGCAACTCCTCTACACCGGCCAGGCGGTACTTTTCCAGCAGCGCCAGAAGCACCTCGCGGGCGTCCGGCCCGAAGGCGCTCAGAAACTGCTGGCCGAGGTTCTCCACCGCCTTGGCCCGCTCGTCCCGGCTGATCACCGGCGCCGCGAAGGCCACGGATGCCAGGACGTCGAAGGTATCGGCATCGGGTCTCTCGACGAGCTTGGCCAGCACCTCGGGGTGCACGCTCTGCTCTCGCAGCTCGTCCAGGAAAGCGACCCGCTTTGGCGGGTCGATCCAGATGGCTCTAAGGTCCTGGATGCTGGCCGCCCGCTTGACTACCTCGCCCTTGCTGTACTCTATGTATTCGTTCACCGACAGGCGCTGGCCGGTGGCCTCCAGCTCCAGGTAGGTTTCCTCTGCGATGTAAACATCGAGGCCCTTCACCGATATCTTGCCCGCTGGCGGCCGCTCGCGCTTCAGCTCAATGACCAGGGAGTCCGAGGGGTTCTCGAAGGTCTCGACGGTGACTTCGCGGCTGCGGTACCCAGTTGCCGAAACGTAGACCTTAACCGAGCCCTGCGGCAGGCCAGAGAAGGAGAAGGCGCCGTCCGCCCCACACCTATGGTGGACCTCCTCATTAGGCGCCGCCAGTACCGTCACTAGCGCTTCGGCCACGGGCTCGCCCGTCACCTCGTCCAGCACGACGCCGGCCAGGAACCGATCGCGAGGGCCTTCCGCCTGACGTTCGGGCGGTGGCTCGGGCGGACGATCCCAGTCGTCGAAGAGGCGGGTGGCGTTCACGTAGTCGATGATGCGGAAGAAGTACTTATCGGTGTTGGGGTCGATGCGGCTGCCGCGGCCCACGATTTGCTTGAAGATCACGCGCGAGGAAACGGGCCGAATGAACACAATATTCTTGGCGCTGGGGACGTCCACACCCGTAGTCAGCAGGTCGACCGTAGTGGCCACGATGGGCGTAGGCTTGTCGGAGTCGGCGAAGCGCTCGAGCAGGACGCGGGCGTCTGGCTCTTCAGAGACGATGCGCACGGCGTAGTCGTGGTAGCCCAGGTTGGAGAAGTGGTTCTGTAACTGCTTGGCCACGTCGTTGGCGTGGTCCATGTCCACGCAGAACACCATGCTCTTCTGGGTCGGCCCGAACGTCCGGAGGAGGCCCGCCAGGTGGTCGCATATCTTGCGCGTGCGGTCGGGCAGGGTGATCTCCCGCTCGAACTCCTCGACAGCATAGAAGTCCTTCGGGTCGGCCTCCTCTGGGCAGAAGATCTCGGCCCCCTGCGTTCTGGCATCGTCCAGGTGCAGCCCGCCTTGGCGGTCGATATTGGTGAAGACCTTGTGGATCTTGTAGGTGGCTAAGAAGCCATCGTCGATGCCCTGCCCCAGGCTATAGGTGTACACCGGCTCGCCGAAGTAGGCGTAGGTGTCAATGTTGTCATCCCTCTTGGGTGTGGCCGTCATTCCCAGATGAATGGCGCCCGAGAAATGCTGAAGTATCTCATGCCATCGGCCGAAGCCGGAGCGGTGGCACTCGTCGATGATCACAAGGTCGAAGAAGTCCGCGGGATAGCGCTGATAGAGACGGTCGCCTTCCTCGCCGCCGTACATCGCCTGGTAGATGCTGAAGTAGATGTCGCGGGTGGTGGGCGCCTTCCCTTCCTCGACCAAGGCTCGGGCGTCTTCAAACGGCGCGAAGGTGTTGTAGGCCTGGTCCCGGAGAACGTTGCGGTCAGCCAGGTAGAGGACACGGCGAAGATGGCCCGACTTCACCAGCTTCCAGACGATCTGAAAGGCGACAAGCGTCTTGCCGGCGCCGGTGGCCATCGTCAGCAGGATGCGCTTCTGCCCCTGGAGGATCGCCTCGATGGCGCGGCAGACAGCCATCTCCTGGTAGTAACGAAGAACCTTCCCGCCGGGCTCATGGTGGTACGGGTGAAGGAGAGGACTCTTGCCGCCGTATGCAGCTTTGGCTTCGGCGACCCTCCCTCCGTTCCCTTTCTGGGCGCTCTGACACCTTTCCCAGAGTTCGGCTGGAGATGGGAATCGCTCGACGCTCTGCTGACGGTTGCTCGCGAAGTCGAACTCCTCGATGCCGTGCCCGTTGGTGGAATAGGCGAAGGGGACACCCAAGGCCACCGCGTACTCTTTGCCCTGCTGCATGCCGTCGCCCGGCCCAGTCGACTCCTCTTTGGCCTCCACAACGGCCAGTGGGACAACACTGGCGTAGCATAGCATGTAGTCGTATCTCTTCCGCTCCTTGCGGCGTGGCCGATCCGCAATGAGGTATATGCGGCCGTCGGTGAAGTACCGCTCGCGCCGGATGAACTCTTCCCTCCAGCCCACTGCGTGCAGCGCCGGCGTGATTAGTTGAGCCTTGGTCTCGTCTTCGTTACGCAACGACCCCAGAGGCCTCCCATCACAGAAGACTCAGTCAGGGTGGAATTTTAGCACGAAAACGAGGCGACTGGGTAGGAACGCGTCGGAAGGACTCGAGCTCCGAGAACCGGCGGACCGGCAACCTCGCCTGTCACAGAATGTAATCGTTCGCCCTCCGACCGACACGTGCGATATAATCTCTTAACAACATCGCTGGCCACACACTGGTGGGCTTGTGATCGGGAATCGGGCAATGGTTCGGATCTTGCACTTCGCTGACCTTCACCTAGACTGCTCGTTCGCAGGCGTTGGCATGGCCTCGAGCGAGGCCAGTAGGCGGCGTGAAGAACTCCGGAGCGTCCTCCGCCGCATCGTCGATCTGGCCCTCGAGCGCAACGTCGATGCTGTCACCGTTGGGGGCGACCTCTACGAGCACGACCGAGTCACGCTTGACACAGGCCGTTTCATCGTGAGCCAGTTCGAGCGGTTGGCGCCGCGGCCCGTCTTGATCGCTCCAGGCAACCACGACCGATACGTTCCGGATAGCCTCTACCGGCGGCTCGATTGGCCCGCCAACGTGCACATCTTCGACAGCATGCAATGGCGGCCAGTCGTGGTTGCGGACGGCGTAGCGGTCTGGGGGGTCGGGCACAACAGCCCCGCCGTCCGAGATAATCTCCTGCGGGATCTGCAGCTGGATCGCTCTGAGACGGCCATCGCCCTGCTTCATGGCTCGGATATCTCAGCAGTGCCTGAACGAAAGGCGGCCCACTGTCCCTTCGAGGTGAGCGATGTGGAGGGGTGCGGCGCCGCCTTTGTGCTGCTCGGACATTATCACAGCATGCGTCTTTCCCCGGCTGACTCACCTCTCTACGGCTACCCGGGCAATCCCGAACCGCTGGGATTTGATGAGGAGGGGCCCCACTACGTCCTTCTGCTGAGCGTGGGTGAAAACAGCGCCACCGCGGAGCCAGTCCAGATCAACGAGGTTTCCTACCGCACAGAACGCATCGACGTGGCTGGCATGTCAACATCGGACCAAGTCCGCGAGGCCATTGTGCGTCTCGCTGGCGAGAGCTCGCCCGCACCCGATATCGTCAGGGTGCTGCTCGTGGGTCAGGCCGAGCCCGAACTGGATATCGACGTAGCCGGCCTGCTGTCGGCGACGGCCGAGCGGTTCCGCTACCTAGAGATCGCCGATCAAACCCAGGCCGCCTTCAACCTAGAGGAAATGCGAGAGGAGGCCACCACCCGGGGAGCGTTTGTGCGGCTCATGCAGGAGCGAATCGACCGCGCGCAAGGCGCCGAAAAGGAGATCCTGGAGAACGCTCTACGGTACGGGCTGCAAGCCTTTTCGGGCCAGGAGGTGCGGCCGCGGTGAGAATCGCGCGGATCGAGATAGAAGGCTTCGGGTGCCTGCGAGACTTCCGGGAAGACATAGCGCCGGGGTTGCACCTGTTCCACGGGCCCAACGAGTCGGCGAAGTCCACACTACAGCAGTCGATATTCGCCCTTCTCTACGGCTTCTACGAAAGCGACCGAGCGCGGGCGTCCGAGAACGCCGCTCGCGAGCGCTTGGTCCCCTGGAGTGGGCCACCATACGGCGGGACGCTAGAGTATGAGCTCGAGAACGGTGTCAGGTACCGGGTACAGCGAGACTTCAGCAGCTCGGACGTGCCTACCAGCCTTTGGGACCTAGAGGTCGGTAGAGACGTGACCGATGACTTTGGACGCGGCCGGCACGGAAATGTGCCCTTCGCGCGGCGACAGATCGGCATGACAAAGAGGGTCTTCGACGCGTGCGCATTCGTTTCCCAGGGCGAGCTGTTTGAGATCGCGGAAGAGAGTCGAGCCTCGCCACAGGAAATAGGCGACACGATCATCAGCCTTGCCGACACGGCGCGCCGGGACATCTCAGCGCAGTCCGCGATCGGTCGCTTGGACCGCATCCTGCGGGAGCAGGTGGGCACGCCTAGGTCCAGAGCTGCGCCGCTTCCTGTCACCCGGGGCCGCGTCGCCGAGGCTGAACGCGAACTGCAGGGAATAGATACTGTTCGGGGAGAGCTGGCGGACCACGCTGCTAGCCTGGAGGAAGCCATTGAGGGGGCTCGAGAGTTGCGAGAAGCAGTTTCTCGAACCCGCTACCTTCTTCTCAGCGCTGAGGCTGGCGACCTCGAGGACCGCCTCGGCCGGGTCGAGGAGCTGGCCCGCCAGGATGAGCGCCTTCAGGCAGAGGTCGACAAAAACAGGGACTTCGCCGAGTTTCCAGCGGACGAACGAGACAGCGTTCTCAAGACCTGGGGGAGCATCTGCGACCTGCGGGAGGGACTGGAGAAGGACCGGGCAGAGATCGAAAAGACCCGGGCGCGGCTTATAAGTCTGGGCAGGCAAAAGGAAGAGCACGACCGCAAAGAGCACGACCTCGCTCATTTGCGTGACTACCCCATCGACCGGAAGAACGATATCGATCAGCTGGTCACCTCCTGGCAAGGCTTGCGCGCGGTAGCCGTGGACGCGGAAAAGCGCCTCGGCGCTGCGGCGGTAGCTCAAGAGTTGGTGGATGAGTACGAGCGCCTCGAAGGCGAAGTCGGGAGGCTGTCGGAAGACGACCTGGAGCGTCTCACCCGACTCCTTCGCGCCCCGCCCGTCGGCGGGTTTCAGCGCACTCTGCGCGCAGTCGGTCGCGCCATAATGATGGCGCTGCACTGGGTCTGGAGGCAGCTGATCGCGCTGGCTCGCTGGGTTCTCCGCAGAGTGATCCGCCGCGAGACCGAAGTTCACGTTGAGGAGGACGAGGAGGCGCAGCCGGAGGAGTCACAGAGAAATGCTCACCCAGAATCGCTTAGCCCCGATCAGGTGAGCGCCGTCCTCGACCGTCACAGGCGGTTCCTGGAAATTGCCCCGCTAGTCGGGAAGTACTTGGGGGAGAAAGCCGAGGCTGAGGCTGCGAAGTCCAATGCTGAACTCGCCGCAGAGAGGCTCCGTGAGGCGCTTGAGGACCTTGTGGATGACCTCTCCGACCTGGAGCGAGCGTACCGTGTGTTCTGTGAGCGGGTGGAGGGCCACCGCGAACTCGCGACCATCGCAAGCCAGCTTCAGTCTCTGGAGAGTGAACGGTCATCGCTTCAGGAGGCGGTTGGACGGTTTGAAAGAGAGCAGGAGCGACTTGGGAGATTGGAGTCCGGACTCGGGGAGCAGCTCCGCCAAACAACTGGGAGGAGTGGTGCACTCGAAGACCTGGTCAAGGCATTCGAAGAGGGTTGCCGCCGGCGCCGCCTCCATGACGAAGCGAAACAAGGGTTGCGCGACAGCGAGGAAAGAAAAGGGATCATCTTGCAGGGTCAGTCTCCGAGCGAGCTTCAGGCGGCCCTCGATAAGGTGCGAAGGGAGCTTGAGCACTTGCGAGCGAGCACCCCGTCTCTGGAGGGTGCGCGAACCAGCGAAAGCCGGGAGAGCTTAGAGGAACTCCTCTCGCGGCGGCAGGATGACCTACATCAAAGCGAAGTCCGCATCACCGGGCTCCGAACCACCATCGACACACAGCTCGCCCGCCTGCGGCCTAGGGCCGAAGTCGAAGAGGAGCTGGAGCGCTACAAACAGCTAGTCTCCACGCTCGAGAGATTTGGGGAGGAGCTGACGATCGCCATGGAGGTTATCGGCCAGGCCATGTCGGAGGCGCATCGCGATTTCGCGCCGAGTGTTGGGCGTTTTCTGAGCGGAGGTTTGGCACGCGTCACCGGGAACAGGTACCAACGGGTACTACTGGATCCCTCCACCCTACGCCTGACCACGGAGGTTCCGGAGACTCGCCGCCTCGAAGACGTCGAATTGCTCAGCAGGGGTACCCGCGCTGCCGCATACCTGCTCCTGCGCGTCGGTCTTGCCCAACATATGAGTTCGATGGGTGAGCCGGTCCCACTGATCCTGGACGATCCCTTAGTGGATTTGGACGATGTACGGGTTGAGAACTTCCTCGACTTGCTCCTCGAGCTCAGCGACGAAGTCCAGATCCTCCTATTCTCCAAGGGTGAAGGAACAAAGGCGTGGTTCGGGCGCCGCTGTGGCGGAAGTCCGTCCAGCAAGATCACACTGCTTCCGGCTCCGGAAACCACAAATCCGAACCGTTTCTAGGAGGTAGCGAGGAAAGACACGCGCTCGGAACGCCGAGCTCTAGGAGCTCGGCTGGCCGCAGAAGCTGAGTTTGCAGAACCTACGGGGTGCCCTCACGAGTGGTCCCAATCTTCGCTGCACGAACTGCGCACCTCTCGGCTCCCCTCCTGCAATCACCTGTAGTCGAAGAGAGCCTGCCCGCGGAGCAGGCGATCGCTGAACGGCATGCAACCTCCATTGCACGCCGGTGCGCGCAGACCACCAAGGAAGGGGCGTCTGTGTGGCTAACGTTGCTGGATGAGACTCGCGAGTAGGGCCGGGGCGCTTCGGTTGCCCAGCGCTCGACCTCATTCGCAACGACGAACTCAGCTTCCAGACCCACGTAGATTCAGCGCGTGGTCTCGAGGAGCGCCTTTCTACCCTTGGGCGGCAGCGCAATGACGGTCAAGCGAATCGGTGCTCCAGCGCGACGCACGCCATCAATCGCCCACGCAACGGCATCGACTTCTCGCTTGAGGTCGTCGGACTCCGGCACTTCAAACGACAGTACTGACCTCCGATGCGTGAACTCAGCGAATTGCAGGGCAGACGACTCCGGTGACCAGCCCGCTGGGGCTACTCGACCGCGCAGATGATCCGCCGATAGAATCGCCGATTAGCCGGATTGTAGCCGTCTTGCCAGCGCACGGCGAACTGCCTTCCGGTAGCCTCCGCCGTCAGTATCTCCCCCACCCTCAGCGGGCGCCACGAGGGCAGGCTGCCACTGGAGCTGTACCCGGCGGTCTGGTAGAGGTGCAGCAGCATGTTACCCGCCGACGATTCGTAGAGAATGTGCGGCTCACCTGTCCGCGAGGCGCCAGGAGGATCTCGCCGCATTGACACTCGCAGCTCTCGGCGCTCCCTCACCGCTTCACAAAGCCTGTCCGATGTCACCATCTTCGGCACCCTTTCCCGCTTCCTGACTGTCGCTAGCCTCGAGCGTCTCCCTGGCAAGTCTCACAATCGCCCTGACTATGCCTTCCAAGGTTGGGGACGTGATTCCTTGATCCCCAAGTCGGCGGAAGGTCTCTTCGAGTACTCTGACGTTCTTCCGCGCTTCTGATGGCCTTGCCCAACCCATGGCCTCCGCCACCCCATTGCGCGTCTGGACAAAGTTCTCCCACGGCAGTTCGTGCTTGAGCTGCCGCTGCATTTCCTCCTCGAAGACTGCGTGCCTTGCACATACGCTCGTCTCTGGGAACTCCGCTTCGGGAGCCCCGAGAAGGCGCAGCAGTTCCAAGTTCACTTCGGAATGAGATTCGTCCTGGTCGTCCCGCTTGTGAGAGTCGCCGTCGAATACGACGTAGCAGGGTATTTCCAAAAGGTTGAAGATGGCGAACGGCCTGTCGAGGTTACATTTGCCACCGGCCGGGATCACGGCTATGCCTTCGGCCTCAAGGTCGACCTTCAGCCACCTTGCGGCGGCGACGAGAGCGGCACAATCCTCCTCGCCCTCCACTAACACCACGGTGCCAGCGAAGAACCCTTCATTCACCGCTGGACTCATCACGGCGGGCAGTGACGCCCGAAGTCTGGCCGGGCTGTACTCGCTTCTTTTCGCCTGCGAGATGCAGTGCGCCACGTCATCATCCGTGGTCCAGGCCACCGTTGTCCGGGGCGGCTTGCCTCCAGTTGCAGATACCTTCCGCACTAGTCTCACATTGTCGTAGCTGCCCACGTCTACGAAGTATGGGGAATGGGTGCTGTACACAATCTGGAATACGGCGTTCGCTTGGCCGTCGGGACTACCAAGCTGCCGTAGCAGTCTGGCCAGCCGTCGAGCCCGAATCGGGTGCTGGTACAGTTCAGGTTCCTCGATTGCCAGCACCACGTGTACCCTCCGGCCACCAGTCCCCTGGCCTCCCAACTCTTCCCCCTCCTGGCCGGCTTCCTGTGCCCCTTCCGCAGCCCTTTCCGCGCGTTTCTCCGCCACGTACTGCAGCACTGCAAGGATGAATGCACGCTGGAGCCCATGTCCCTTTCGGCCGATGTCACTTTCGAAGCGCTCCTCCGTGACATGCACGGTCGTGGCCGGGGGTGGCAGGGACAGGGTATCTGGGACCTGCCAATCGAAGCGTACCTCAGCTCCTGGCACGTATGTCTGCAAGACCTGTGAGAACTCGGTCGACAGAACCGGAAGTCGCTGCTCGCGCTCGTGGTCCACGAGTCGCCGGTACTTTTCCGCGTAGGTGTGGCTAAGCTCGTCTAGTTCCTCAAGACCCATCAGCTCCTCACGCAGTGCACTGACGAGTTCCTCTATACTGCTTCCGCGCCCCCCAGCTTCCTCAGACGCTTCACGCACTGCCGGAACGAGGACGAACCTCGTATGCTCCGCCATCCTCCCTAACAGAACGTTCTGCCATCCCCACGGCTGCACCTCGTCCTCTCGCGGCTCGCACTCGTCTGGGTGGGCCAGTTCCCACGCTTCCATGGCGGCATCGGCCTCCGCCATGCGGCGCACGGGGCTCAGCCCTTGCACCGTCCCATCCCTCACCAGAGCATTAAACGCGGCGACCCTCTGTCTGCCATCTCGAATCTCTCGCACGTCGTCAAACACCGCCGAGCGCAGTCTCGTTGCGTAGTGCCTTTCCGTTAGCGTCCCGTCTTCCCAGCGGCAAACCAACGAAACCGTGAGCAATTCAGCCTGCGTGTAGATCTGGAATCTGCCTCGCTCTTCCTCGCTCAGGTTGCTGAACTCGACCGTGATTATGATGTTATGAGAGGTGTCTCTGTCGTAGAAATCATCGGCCGTCAACTGCCCCCCGGCCGGATGGTAGAATAGATCCAGTGCTTTCAGAAATGCGGACTTGCCTCCCCCGTTCGCGCCGACCAGCGAGGTCAAGTGTCGCATCTCCAGTGCGGCATCTTCGATGCTTCGGAAGTGCTGGACGCGTACTCTCGAAATGCGCATTGTCGGCCTCCGTGACCCACTCTCAGTCGGCAGAACTGCCTCACGGTCGACGTTCGTGTGCATTATAGCAATGTAGAACCCATCTTGTCCCACTCGATACCCAGAAGTCGTGACCAGGCAGCGTGTCATCGTGGCCATGAGCAGCGGCTTTGTGACCGCCGTGTGTCCAACATTCGTTGGACGCCCTCGGCGTCGGCGCTAGATGGCTGGATAGCCTGCCTGAGAAGCAGAAGCTCTATCAACCGGCGACCAGTGCTGGCAGGCGGCCCAGATTGTCAATCAGGGCGTCGTGGCCAAGCGGTCCTGTAGGCGATACTCTACCTGGACCTATCACGTGACCCACATCCTGGACGAGCTGGGGCTTTCGCGACGGTCAGGGGCTTCAGCATACGCAGCCAAGCCGGGGCTCCTAGACTGGTATTTCTCGTAGAGGAGCACAGGCGCTGACGGTCAGTCCCCAGCTCACGATCCGGACTGCGAGGGCCCTATGGCAGCCACCCGAGGATCCCCCTGACGACGCAGCGTTCAGTCAGGCGCTGGCGTGCTGTGCCATCCGCCTTGACTACCTCCAGGTGGCCCGGCGGAATCCCTTCGCCAGGAGTACACGGGTCTGGATGAGTGACCAAAGCGAGCTGGCTCCCGTCTGGGGACCAGGTCGGCGGATCGTAGGGCACGAAGGGCTCAACCAGTGCACGAAGGTCGCTGCCATCGGCGTTGACTACAAATAGAGCCCACTGGCAGGGGTCGCCCTGGCAATCGGCGAAGACCAGCCGTGTACCATCGGGCGACCAGCTACTGGCCCACCATTGGAGCTCCGATAATCCGCCTTGGCCGCGCACTACCTCTCGCAGGCCGCTGCCGTCGCCGTTGACCACAAAGACGACCGGCCGGCAGGGATCGCCCTCGCAGCCGACGAAGGCCAGGCGACTGCCATCGGGCGACCAACCGAGGGGCAACTGGCCGAACATCGGGAATTGGCCTTCGCCGTCCGCCACCTCCTGCAGGCCTGTGCCATCGGTGTTGACCAGCAGCAGCCTCCAGCCCCCGGCCGTCCCTGCTTCCACCACTGCCAAGCGGCTGCGGTCCGGCGAGAGGAGCCACTCAACGCGCGCATCAGGGAACTCCAGCAGCCGCTTCAGGCCGCTGCCATCGATGTTCACGGTGTAGATCTCGGCCTTCTCGTCCGGAGCGGGGGGTCCCGGTAAAGGCCCGGGCCCCAGGTGCGTAACGGAGAACAGGAGGGCGCTGCCCCCCGAGACCCATTCAGGCAGTTCCACCCGTCCCCGCGAAGAGCCGAAGTCGGCCAGGAGGCGGCGCTCGCTGCCGTCGGCGCTGATGACTTCCAGGCGGCCAGGGACGAAGTGGCACCGGGGTGGTGCCCCCGAGGTCAGAGCAAGGAGGCGACTATCTGGTGACCACACGAGTCCTGTCTCGTTGATGTCTGGCGTGTTGGTCACATTGGCAATCTCGCTGCCGTCGACGGTCCATACGTAGATGTCCTGAGCGTCGCCTCCGCACCCCTCGCTCTCCATGCTGCCGGTGGGTATCCAGCTGGCCAGGCGCTGCCCATCCGGCGAGAGGGTGCCGCCAAACAGCGGGTATCTGCGCCCGTCGGCCACCTCAACGAAGGTCTCGGCACGCACTGTCAGGCCGCGGTCTCGGCCCACGAAAGCTTGCGGGGCCGCCTGGTCGAGGGTAGGAACGAGGGGCGTCAGGGCGCCGTCCGGGTGTACCGCGAAGATGCCGCTCTGGCCGTCGCGGCCGGAGACGAAGGCGATAGCCGAGCCGTCCGGGGACCAGGCCGGGCCGTATTCCGAGGCGGCAACGTCCGTAAGGCGGGTGGTGCTGCCGTCGCTGACATCGACGGTGTAGATGTTGGAGACGCCGCCGCTCAGGGGTGAAAAAGACGGGCCCACCAAGGACACGGCGAGACGGCGGCCGTCAGGCGACCAGGCGAGCCCTCTCTCCACGCCTTGAGCAAGAGAGCGCAGGCCGCTGCCGTCAGGGTTGACGACAAACAGGCGGGCCTCTCCTGAAAACCCGTCCGTTCCGGCGATGAAGGCGATGAGGTTGCCCTGTGGCGACCAGGCCAGGCTGTGAACCGGCGAATCGACCTGCCGCGCTATCTCCGTCAGACCCTGGCCGTCGGCGCCGACGACGAGGATGCGCCCTGAGGGGCCACCAAAGGTGGGTGCAGCCGCCACTGCCAGGCGCTGGCCGTCGGGCGACCAGGCGACGGCGGCGGCATCGGTGGGGGGCACTATCTCTGTCAGCCGACCACTGGCCACGTCCACCACATAGACGGCGCGGCTGGCCAGGGCAATTCTCGTGCCGTCGGGAGACCACTGAGGCTGGGGGAGGAGAAGACAGCCATCGGCCGACACGAGGTCGACGAGAGGCACAGCGGTACGCGAGGCTACCTCGGCCACGAAGAGCCTGGGAGGGGCCTGGTTGAGGATCGGGTCGAGACGAGTGCAGACCGAGAAGATGTCACTGATGTGGTAGAAACGCCCAACCCCTTCCACAAAGGCGATGCGAGAGCCGTCCAGCGACCAGGCTGGATAGGAGATATCCATCTCGCCGGCCACGCGGACAGGTTCGCCGCCGTCAGCCGTCACAACCATGAGCTCGTCTTGGTCCCAGGCGAAGAAGAGGGGCGAACGGACGAACGCCAGGCGGCCGTCGGGGGACCACACGGCCTCCGTCTCCACATGCCCCGGCGTGTCGGTGATGCGCGTCAGGCGGTCCCCGTCAGGGGCCACGGTGTAGATCTCTCGGTTGAAGTCGAAGAAACTGGCGACGATGGTGCCCGGCGGGGCCACGCTTTCTGCTGGTTCCGCGCCCCTGCCACCGCAGGCGGCGGCCAGCAGCGCCAGGGATATGCTCAGGGCTAGGACGACTGCTGCTCTCATGACGCTCCCACCCCCAATTCCCGTCTCATTGCGACCCTGGCTCTTCGAGCGACACCAGCGGCCGCCAGACGGCGTCCGAGGCCTTCTCTGCCACCAGGCGGGCGTCGCTGCCGTCGATGTTGGCCACCCACAGCCCGCCCGGAGTGCCCGAGGAAGGGAAGTATAGCATCCGCGTGAGGTCTGGCGAGAAGCCAACGAACCAGCCGGGCACCCCGCCCATCTTCTTCAGACCTGTCCCATCGATGTTCGCCTTGTAGGTCGCACGGGGTGCCCAGCCGCCCTGGTCAGCCCAGTAGATCTGGGACCCGTCGGACGAAAAGGCGAGCTGGCTGTGAGGGATGAACTCACTCGGGAAGCCGATGACGGAATCCACGATGGGGGTGAACTGAAGACTCAACAGGTCGAGTAGGCCCAAGCCAGGGCCTCTCGGCGACGATACGACGGCCGTGTCCCTGTCGGGCGAAAGCCAGAACTCGGCATAGTTGTCGAGCTCTGGCACCCGCGTCATCTGGGTAGTGGCTGGGTCAAGTAAGTTCGCCTCGTACGTCACCTGGGTGTCGCCCAACTCCTGCTCCTGGTAGTGGGCGGCCACCAGTAGTGCCTTGTCGCCCAATACCCAGGCCAGGGGACGCAAGCCCTCGCCCAGGGTCTTCTCCTCGCCCGACGCCAGCTCGTACAGAGCCAGCGTGTCGCCGGGCGGCTTGTTGTAGGCGAGACGCCCGCCGTCCGCCGACCAGCGGGGCTGCTGCCCGCCCGTGATGGATGCAAGGACCCCCTCTGTGGCGTCGGCGATGACGAGGACAGGCGTGCCTCGCGGCGGCCCTCCCCCTGGGACTGGCGTCACCTCTTCCTCAACCACGTAGGCGAGGTTACGCCCGTCGGGCGCCCACAGCGAGGCGAAATTGGCTCTCCAGGTGAAGAAGCTGCGGAAGTACCCTGCGTGCTGCAGGCGAAGAAGGAGGCGGCCCTCTAGGTCAAACAGTAGCACTAGCGTTTCTGAGTCGCTGCCAATGCAGGCGATGCGGTCGCCCTCGGGCGACCACTCGAGACCCCGGGCCCCCAGGCAGCGGCCCTGGCTGAGGTTCCGCTTGCCAGTGCCGTCGGCGGCCATCAGCCAGATGTCGTTGCTGTCGGGCTCCACGTAGGCAATCTCTGGCGCCCATGCTGGCGCTGCGGTAAGGGTAGCCGCCGGCGAGCCCGCCGGCCGAACGCTGGCTGGCAAAGATGGTCCCGGCGTCGGGGTCTGCTGTGCACCGCCGCCTGCACAGGCAGCCGCCAGCAAGGCTGCGAGCGCCACGCCACCCAAAGCGGCGACGCCACCACGGGCCATTGCTCATCACCTCCTATTGAAGAGGTGCAGCCTCCGCCTATTCCTGCAAGTACTGTGTGCTCGCCCAGCCCTCCACACCGGCCGGCGTCACTACCCGCAGCCAGATCACGCCATCGACCTCCCGCGTGTCGCCGGTGTCGCGCACGAGGACGTCATCGGCGGCGCAAGCGATGATCTGAGTCGAAAGGCCCGGCTCCTGGCGGACGTTAAGGCAGCTGCCCGTACCCACGACGCGGCTGAAAGGACCGGGGAGGACAGCCCGCACAAGGCTGCGGCCCCCTTTCCAGTCGGGCCCAAGGAATGGGTCGGTGATCGGGTGGATGAGGCCTGCATCAAGATCGATGAAAGCGGGGAGGATACCGAGAAAGGACTGCGGTATGGGAGTCGGCAGTTGGCTGGGGGAAATGCCGGTGTTGCCGAGGAGAAGACCCGGGCCCAACCAAGAACCGACGAAGAGCAACTCCGACGGGGAGAAGGCCTGGTCAAGGCGGCCGTCGCTCCGGAAGATGCCAAGGTATTGGCGGACCTGATAGCCTGGCGACCCTGGATTGTCCAGCACCCACTGGAGGGCGAAACGTGCGCCTGTCGGGTCGTGATTGATGTGCGGCACCCAGCTCAGCCGCCACGAGTCCGCGGGGACAACAGCGAAAACACTGCCGTCGCTGTGAAGAAGACGGCCGTCGTCAGCGGGCCATAGGAGGTCGCCGCCTGGGAGGGGAAAAGCCCACCAAGACGTAACGCCCAGGGGCGTCTGCACGACCTCGCCGCTGGGAAAGAGGCTCAAGGAAGCCGGTGCCATCTCCGCCTGCCACGATGACACTAAGACTACGCCCTCACGGACAACTCCGACGACACTGCTTCCGACGTCCAGTTCTCCGAACCGCTGCCAGGTGACTCCGCCGTCCGTGGAGCGAAAGAAGGCCGTCTTGGAGTTCGGGCTCCAGGCTTCGAGCCCACCGCTTCCACAGGACTCGCGTACGCACACGCTGACAACCATCTCGGAGCCATCGGGCCGCATGGCGAAGCCGGTGATGAACGGCGGCTCCTCCCGGACCCCCTCGGGCATCGTCACAAGGCGGGGCGGCAGGCCCAGGCCGTCAATCGTGAGGAGCGTATCGCTTCTGATGTGGCCGGAAGGGTCGCGGTAGACTCGGAGGAAGCTTTCAGCTGGGCCATCACAGGCCCAGCAGCCGGTTTCAATGATGAGGGCCACATCGTCCGGCAGGGGAACCTCATCACCGATGGCGAGGGGCCGTACCTTGATGCCACCAACGGTTTGCGGGAAAGGCGGCGTCGCCGTCGGCCCCGCAGTGACCGTACCGATGACGGTAGGCGTGGGCTCAGCGACGGAGGGGCCGTCCTCCCCCGTCTGGCAGGCCACGGCCGCCACCGCTAGGAAGATGAGGGCGATGAGCACGAGCAAAGGCATGTGCCTCCCACCTATTCCCCCGGCCTCAGCGCCTTCAGGACGGCTTGCATCCCCGCCAGGGAGAGGAGGGCGACAAAGGCGAGCGCGGCGAGGCCCACGGGCCAGCACGCGGCTATGGCAAAGCTTCGGGCGGGAAGCACTAGCCTCACCTTATCTCCACCGGGAAGGAGCCGGTTAGGTTGGTGCTCTCCGGGGCCTTCTGGGACTGGATGACGGCGGGTTCAGCGATATACGTGCCCTTGCCGATGACGCGGGCATAGTAGACCAGGGGTCGTTGCAGGTCACCCCTGTACACGCAGAAGCTGACGCGCTGGCCCTCTATGGCGTAAGGGTAGGCGACATTGGTGCCCGTGATCCCCCAATCGTACGGGCGGGTGACGGGTTTGAGGCCCGAGGGCAGGAGGTCGCTCACCTGGTAGCAGCCGTCTACGGCCTGGAGGCCCAGCTTGTAGGCGATGGTGATACGCACCAGCTCGCCTTCCTCGATGGTTGCCCTGTCCTCCGGCTGGCCGCCGTAGCTGCGGCTGATGGAGACCGCTGGGTCGGGCTGGACGGAATCGGGGTCCAAGGGGGCCAGGAAGGAGGTGGCGATGCCCAGAGTGCCTTCCAGGGCCTCCAGGTTCAGGTCGCGGATCTCTTCAGGCGTCAGGAGCAGGGCAAGACTGCTACCCCGTTCCAGTTCCTCTTCGTTTCGCTGGCTGTGGAGGGTGTAGGCGAAGCGGACGGGTGCAGCCGAGAGGTTAGGCAGCGCCTCCACCAGAAAGCTGATCTCCTCCAGGTAGATGAGAGTGTCCGTGGTGTAGTTGTTGGTCGTGTAGTCGAACAAAAGGGGGGCGAAGTCGTCGGCCAGGGAGGCTCCCAGGATGGCGGCCAGGGAGGTAGCCTCTAGAACGTCATCCTGGTCGGAGCCGACGTTGAGGCGTACGGAGTTGCCGCGGCGCTGGCCGAACTCTTCCAGCAATCCCCGGTAGAGGGAGCTGGCAGTGTCCTGATCGCCCAACTCCGCAGCGGCGAGGCCGAGATAGAGGCGCTCTCGGGGGGAGAGGTCGCCGAGGGCAGCGAGGGCCTGGATGGTGGGGAGCACGGGCTCCCCCAGGGCGGCCAGCCCGTAGAGGGCAATGATGGTACGCTCGCGGGTCTCTTCGGCGTCGTCGGCGACTCTCAGGAAGTACTGGACGAGGGCCTGGCGGCCGAAGCGTTCGGGCACCAGAGCGGCGACGCGAGCGCTGAGGACGAGGTCGTCATCGGCGAAGGGGAAGATGGCGATGCCGCCGTCCGGGGTCTGGTACAGGGAGGGGTGAAACTCCGCGGGGAAGGTGGCCTCCTCTTGGAAGTACTCGGCCAGTAGCTCTTGGGCCAGGTTGCGGGCCAGCATCTGGTCCACACGGTCGCCATACGTCCAGCTCAAGGAGAGAAGATCGGGATAGTAGCGGCCGCGGTTGTGGTCGGTGATGACCACACGGGTCAGGCGGTCGGCACTGCCCTCGGGCTCGAGCCTCTGGCCAGGCTGGAGCTCGTAGAAGCGGGCCTCGCTGTGGAGGAGGCGGGACGGTATCACGGTGACACCGCGAACCAGGGCATCCTCCAGGCCGTGAGCGGAAGCCTTGATGGTGAGTTCGTGCCGGCCCTCGCGCAGGGGCGGCAGTGGGATGTCGACAGCCGTGAAGGCAGTTCCGCGGGCGGTCAGCGGCTCGTCCAGGAGGGTGGGCGAACTGACCTGGAAGGACACCTGGTCGCCGGCAGTGAGCTCCTCCCCGAAGGCGCGAACCTTAATGGAGGGCCGGTCGCTGGTGAGGTAGGAGGTATTCATTGCCACGTCCACGAAGAAGGGGAGGCCGACGGGGACAAGAGAGACGCTGGAGCCCGCGTAGAGGTCCTGGCTGATGCCGAGGGCGCTGACGCGCCAGGAGGTGAGGTTGTCGGGGAGGTCGAAGGTAATGGAGGCCCGCCCCTGAGAGTCGGTGGTGACGCGGTCGAAGAGGGCGACGTCTTTGAAGTTGTCGCGGGCGCCATCGCCGCCTCCTCTCCCGTCGCCGCCCGTTGCCGGCGGATACTGATGGGATGAGTAGGTCTTGAGTACCCCCGATGAGACCGGCTGATAGAGCGAGTCGAGTATCCCCAGCTCCCAGAAGAAGCTCTCGCCCTGGAGGCGGTAGATGGCTTCGTCGACGGCGCTGAGGAGAACCTCCGCCTGAACCGGCCGGCCGTCTCCATCGCTGACGCTGATCTTGAGGGTGGCCTTCTCGCCAGGGCGGTAGCGGTCCCGGTCGGGCTGGACGCTGACGGTGAGTTCGCGGAGAGAGCTATCGAAGCGGGCCGTATAGCTAAAGGCGACCTCCTGGTAGGTGGCGCCGGTGAAGCGGGTGGCAATGACGTTGACGTTGGGGATGTGCTCCTCGGCAAAGGCGAACGAGTAGCGCGGGCTATCCTGAATGGCGTAGCTGTGGATGCCGTTCTGCGCCAGGTAGAACAGGTAGCGGTTATCGCCCCCAGCGGGCAGATCCTCAGCGCCCTCGAGCATAGTGAGCACCACTTGGTCGCCGACGGCGTAGGGCTCCTCAGACTCCGAGGCCAGGTAAGGGAAGTTGGAATAGAAATTAACGCCGCTGTAGACGTAGGTCTCCTGGCGGAAGGTACGGCCAGCGTCATCGGTGACGCGAAGGTCGACCTCGTAGGACTTGTCCTTCTCCGCCGGGAAGGAGATCACGAAGCCGCCTTCGGCGTCCGAGGTGGCGCTGAAACTGCCCAGCGACGTCCTGACCTCATCGTATCGATACTCCTTGCGGACGATCTTGGCGATGAAGTCGTAGCTTTCGCCTACCTCGACGCGTTGATAGGAGGTCTCGGTGACGTCAGCCGTCACCTGGCGACGGGCGGCAGGGTCACCGCGATAGTCGGAGAAGTCGCTGGCTTCGTCGTTGTTGATGCGCTCCAGGTCGACGTTGTAGACGGTGCCGGAGACGGTGGCGGTGCTGGCGCTGAACTCCGAGGTCGCATCCAGGGTCAGAGCCGAGGGGAAGACCTGGACACCAGCGCCGCCGGTGATCTCGCCCTCCTCGGCCAGGGCGGGAACCACGTTGACGGAATCGAATCGATAGGCGCCGTAGCCGTAACCGAATCCGTAGGTATCGCCGGTGTAGAGGACGGAGGCCTGCCCGTTGGCATCGGTGGTGAGGGAGCCGCCGGTAGCGCCGCTGTACCTAAGCTCCACGTTGGGTACAGGGCTCCCCTCGAAAAACGAGGCTCTGATGGCGAATTCGATCTCGTCGCCGACGAGGATTGCCTTCTTAGAAGGGATCACGTCTATCTTGTAGGCGGGCTTGATGAAGTCCTGCACCTCAAGGTAGGTGGAGGTGATGACCTGATCTCCCACCCGGGCCTCTAGGCCATAGTAGCCGGGGGAGACGCCCTTGAGCGGGAGCTCACCGATGAAGGTCCCCATGGGCGTGGTGCTGACGGTCGTGCGGGCGACGACGACGGGCCGGTAGTCGAAGGAGGTGTAGTCGTAGCTGCTGATCTCGACGATGACCTCCTGGGAGGGCGGCGGCTTCTCCCGCAGGCGCACCAGGCCCCAGAAGTTGACGATGTCAGTGGGCCGATACAGGTGGCGATCGGTGTAGAGGAAGCGCCAGTAGAGGCTGGGATCGCCGGAAAAGATGTAATCGCGCAAGCCAAAATATTGGTAGCCGCTGAAGATGTCGGCCAGGGGGACCACGGCGGTACGGCCGTCGGGGGCCGTGACCATTAAGTTGCCCACCGCCTCGGTGAACGTGTAACCGTAGGGGCTGGACTTCAGGCGGATGAGGTCGGTGGGCGTGTCGAAGAAGGCGATGCCGTCAGGGCCGGTCGTGGTGGAAAAGTCGCTGCCCACCGCGCGGACGGTGGCGTTGGCCAGCGGCGCCTTGGCCGCCACATCGTTGGCCCAGAGCAGGCTGCGGCTACGGCTAAGCGAGACGTAGGTCGCGACGTCGGTCACCTGCAGCCAGGCCTGAAGCGGTCGCTCCTTGAAGGTGGTCTCCACCAGGTAGTAGCCCTCGGGCAGGGCCTCGGGAAAGCGGACGTACAGGTCGCCGTACTCGCCGATGGGCTCCAACTTCGCGTCGAAGGAGGCAACTCGCTGCAGGCCGGTGGTGTCGATTGCGAAACGACTGCGGGTGACCTGTGCCCAGGTGGGGATGGCGGTGAACTCATCCAGGGAGGCCAGGAAGGCGTCCACGTCGGGGAAGCGGTACACGGCAAAGGGGAGGGCACCGGTACGGGTGGCCTCATCCCCCCAACGGAAGAGGGCCAGGGCCGGGGGCTCCGAGGTGGCGGATTCCCACACGCGGCGGGAGAACTGAAGGGCGGGTGCTCCCCCGGGGGTCTCGCCCGTGCGTCCCTCGGAGCCGGTCTCGAACTGGAAGACGAACTCCTGGGCCAGGGTTTGGTCGGAGCCGGCGATGCCAACGCCAGCACCCAGGGTCACAGTGTACAGAGTCTCTGGCTGTAGCTCTTTGGGAACGAGTACCACCACCCGCTTGTGGGTCTCGAAGCGGCCCTGGACCGGGGGATCGATGCGGAAGCTGTCCTGGACGCCAGTGACGCCGTCGTGGCTGAAAGTGAGCTCGATGCCGATGTTCAGCGGAACGTCCGCGGACTGGTCGGCGGGTAGAGTCTGGACGACACGCAGGGGGCGCTGGGTCTGGAAGGCCCACGTACGGATGGGGAGGCCGCCCGCCTCGGTGAGCAGGCTGAAGCGGTAGATGCTGTCCTCGGACAGGGGCGCCTTCGGCTGGATGCGGTAGCGGGCTCCCGCAGCGGCCAGAACCCCCGGGTGGGCGCTGACTTGACTATCACCGATAGCTACGATGTCGAACTCCAGGTCGGGCTCCACCTCGAGGCGACTGGCCAGGGAAGCCAGGTCGACCGGGTCGCGCGCTTCGAGGACGAAGGCCGAGTCCAGAGCGACGCCGGCGGCATCGCTGTTCGTTGCGGTTAGGCGGAAGCAGTCGTCGATCGGCGGCAGGGCCATGTCCTGCCAGTCGTCCGAAGGGGCCGCTGCCGGAGGCTCGATGACCGTTGGCGCGTCGCAGACGGAGGCGCCGGGGGTGGGCGGGCCTACGATGACCTCCCCACCGCCGCCACCCTGAGTGATGAAGTACACGGCCGCAGCCACCGCGGCGGCGGTGGCCAGGGAGAGGGCGCCCGCCAAGAGCTGTCGCCGGCGACCGCCGCTCAACCAACGGCGGAGGCGGTACACCGGGCCCGGCGGCCGTGGCAAGAGCCGCCGGCGCAGCCGGTCCTTCAAGGCAGGGGCCGCGAGGCCACGCAGTCCCGAGGCGAAACGCGCCAAAGCATCGACTTCAGGGTCACCGCTGGGCGCGAGCTCCCGCCCGCCGATCAGATCGTCCAGCGCGCGGTTCAGCTTGTCGAAACGTTCCTGGTCAGTCATGGCTAGCCTCCCTTTGCCCACATCCGCAGGTTCTGCAAGGCCCGAAACTGAAGGGCCTTTACGGCCGCCTCGCTTCGGCCCATGGCCTGGGCGATCTCCTTGCTGCTCCTCTCCTGGGCGAAGCGCATGATGACCACCCTCTGTTGGTCCTTCTGGAGGCGTTTTACCAATGCGAAGAGCTGCACTCGCTCTTCGAGCTCGATGAGGCGGGCCTCCCACAACTGCGGCTGCTCGTCCGGCAAGTCGCCGAGAGGGATCTGACCGGGTGCCTGCTGGGAGAGGTCCGCGGCAACATTGGCGGCGATGCGGAAGAGCCAAGCGGAGAAGGGAACGTCCCTCCATTCGAACTTGGCCAGGTTCTGCAGGGCACGGCGGAAAGTCTCCGCCGTCACGTCCTCAGCGACGGCACGGTTCCCGGTGCGGGTCAAGGCGAAGGCGTAAACACGATCGAAATAGCGCTCGTAGAGCTCAGCGAAGCGCCGCTGGTCCTTTTGAGACGCCTCGATGAGACGCCGTTCCGCTGCTAGCTCCTTGACTGTGAGCACCCGCGGGCTCCTGTCGGTCTCGGACTTCTCACCTAAAAGCATAACTGCCGAAGGGCCGAGAAAGTTACGCAGGACCGTGATCATAGTATGCGATGACCGGGCGGCCCGTTCGTCAGGGTACGGGGCACGCAACCACGCAGCTCGCATGTTGCACGACCCGGTCTCTCCCCTCGCCCAGACGCGGAACCTACGCGGCCCGCATTGTTCACACAGCCCAGGGACGCCAACGGCTGCCTCACGCCAAGTTTGCCTCGCACGAAGTAAGCAATGGAGAGTTGCCTTACGTGGTGAATCCAACATTCGTTGGACGATCTCAGCGCTGGCGCCAAATAGGTAGAGAGCCTGCCTCAGAAGCAGGAGACCGCCGAAAAGCGGCCTTCGCCTTGCACGCGTTGTAACGTCTGATGGGCGATGGAGCGGGAGACGGGAATCGAACCCGCGACAACCTGCTTGGAAGGCAGGAGCTCTACCACTGAGCTACTCCCGCCCACGTACCGCTAAACACGCACGTCCATTGCGAGAATAGCGATGGCTTGAGGAAAAGTCAAGGAAAGCTTGCCCCTGGCGCCCCTAGGCGGTAAGTCGATAGCCGCGCCTGGGAAGAGTGCGGATCACTTCTCGTCCCCGC